>UMIY01052866.1_pt1 | contig 36006 bp, 43 predicted proteins | sample 1965921 | NCBI WGS metagenome assembly UMIY01 (sample SAMEA4836134, study PRJEB28245) | human gut metagenome | biome: gut microbiome; material: fecal sample | place: Denmark | collected 2008
ATGATATTATACAATAAAATTTTATTAATGTAAAGAAAAAAACAAAAAGGGCGGAATAACCGCCCCACTTGCTTTTTCTAATCTTTATTAACTTCTTTTAATAATTCTAACTGTGAAATCAAAAGCGACTCCATTTTTGCTTTATATACATCAAATTGCTTCTTTAAATCTTCTAATTCCTTTGTCTTCATTGTAATTTGTTGCTCTAATTCCATTACTTGCTCTCTAGCTGTTCCTTGTGCATCTTTTACAATCTGTTCAGCTTGTTGTTGAGCTACTTTTTTTATTTCATCAGCTGTTCCTTGTGCCATAACCAAAGTATTTTGAAGTGTTGTTTCTAGATTTTTATATTTAACAAGATTCGATTCTAATTCTTCTATTTTAGCTCTACTTTCATTAGATTGTTTATATAATTTTTCATAATCTACTGTTAATTCATCCAAAAAATTATCCACTTCTTCTACACTATAGCCGTTCATCATTTGTTTTGAAAATTTCTTATTTTCTATATCCAGTGGTGTATACATATTAGCTCCTCCCTAAACTTCTTATATAGTATATTTAATTAATTGAATTATTTTTTAACCAAGAAACAGATAATTTATTTTTTATTTCTTCTCTTGCCATATCTGTTGTTATATCATAATTGTATGGTGCAACTAAAAATATTGAATTAGAAACCTTTTGTAAATTTCCGTCTAATGCATGAACAGCACCACTTACAACATCTACAATTCTTCTTGCAACATCTTTATTTACATACTCTAAATTAACTATAATTGATTTTTTCTCTTTTAATAAATTGCAAATATATTCAGATTGCTCAAAAGTAGTTGGTTGACAAATAACCATCTTAACTTGTTGTGTTTGTGGCATATTTACAACTTTATTATTCTTCCTTCCCCAAATTCTTCTATCTTCTTCTTCCTCTTCTTGGTTTTCTATATCTTCTTCTTTATCATAATCTAGTTCTTCATTTTCTTCTTCTTCTTTTTCTGGTAATCCTAACATTCCCCATACTTTTTCCATAATAGCTCCTGACATTTTACTAACCTCCTATTTAAAACTCGTCATTAGTTTTTACTGGTATATAGTATCTATCATTTTTTCAATATTGTCAATACTTTTTTTACTTTTGTAATATTTTTTTAATATAATTGTAACATAATTGTAATATTTATTTACTTATTAATTAATATTTCGTCATAAATTGTAATGTTTGGCATGCTTCTTATTTCTGATGAGCTATATCCCATCTCTGTTAATTCTTCTGTAGTATAATTTGTAACAACAGAATATTTTTCGTTTGACTTTAAAATTTTTACTAAAATCTTATCCTCATAACCTACTCTGCTTCTAACTACATAAGAGACTTTGTTTCCATTTTGCTCCTCTTCTGATATTGCTGAATTTGGCACTTTTAGTCCCGTTTCGCTCCACCATATTATGCTAAAAGATATTTTTCTATAGCTGATTAACTCTTCTACTCCCTTGTCTATTTTAAATGTTATTACACATTCATTATCTTGATTTGTTATGTATTCAATTGTTGCACTTACATCTTCTCCACTAGGTAATCTTAATGTTAGCTCATCTCCAACCTCTGCATCTTTTGCATAATCAGAATCCAAAACGCTTACAATATAACATGAATAATTATCTATTATTTTTCCGCTTTCATTACTTGCAGGTATGATTTGTCCCGTTTTTAGATTTAAATCTTCAAGAAATTCCTTTGTATATTTACTAAAATCATCTGTAGTCAATATATCTTCATATCCATCTACTCTATATGAAACCACTCCACTTTTTACAGCAGTTAATTGCTCTGCACCAGAGTTTAACTCGTTTTCATATTTGCTTCTTTCATCTATTAGTTTTTTTAAATATGAGCCTGATGGGCTGTACTCTCCTACAATTTTAGCTTTTTTTGTCATATTATTGCTAATTGTTTGTTTCGCATCTTTTATTTTTGTTAAACTGCTCTCTCTATACAATTCACTAATTTTAGTATCAATTTGCTCTTCTAATAATTTTGTATCTCCTAAAAGTGGGTTATCTTCTTCTGTCATTGCCTCATCTATTTTTGCGTCTAATTCTTGTATCTTCTTTATCAGGCTTTCTTCGTTATTTGAATAATATCTAAAAATAGGCTCTCCTTTTGCAACCTTTTCACCTTCAGTTTTTATCTGCTCTATTCCATTTTTATAATTCTCACCTTTTAATACCGTTTCGTCTCGAATTATATATCCTACAGCAGTTTCTTTTTCCTCAATTTGTCCCATCTCAACAAATACTGTATCTGTAGGATTTTTTATTAGATTTGCTACTATAAATACAATATAAATTAAAATACATAATATGAGTATAAAAAGAATTTTCTTTTTATGCTTTTTAAAGAAACTAACGAGCTTATTATGTTTTTTCTCCTTATTTTGTTCTTCAGTTCTTTTTTCCACTATATTCCTCCAAAATAATCTTTATATTATTTTGTACATTTTCTAATCCATTAAGCCATATCATATTTTCATATTTTCTAAACCAGGTCAATTGCCTTTTAGCATATCTTCTGGTTTCCATTTTTATTTTTTCTATCATTTCTTCTTTTGTTGTAGCTCCATTCAAATATTCTACAACTTCTTTATAGCCAAGCCCCTGCATCGCAGTAGGTAGCTCTTCGTATTTATTAATTAATTCTTTAACCTCATCTACTAGTCCAGTTTCTATCATAATATCTACACGCTTATTTATTCTCTCATATAGTTTATCTCTGTCCATATTTATGCCGAATAATAAATAATCAAATTCTGGTCCTTTTCTAGACTCTTTTTCTAATTCCGTTTTTGTTTTTCCAGTTGAATGATAAATTTCTAAAACTCTACAAATTCTTTTTCTATCATTTTGACTTATTTTCTTCATTGCCTCTTCATCGATTGCTTTTGCTTTTTCATATAATTTTTCTAGTCCATCTTTTTGCTCTATTTCTTCTAAGTGTTTTCTATATTTTAAGTCCACTTCTATTTCGTTATATTCTATACCATATATTAGAGATTCTAAATATAAACCTGTACCACCCACTATAATTGGTACTTTTCCTTTAGAGCTAATTTCTTTTATTGCACAAATAGCATCTTTTTTGTAATCTGCCACACTATATCTAACATCTGGTGAAACACAATCAATTAAATAATGCTTTATGCCTTGCATTTCTTCTAGAGTTGGTTTAGCTGTACCGATATTCATGTCTTTATATATTTGCATTGAATCACATGATACAATTTCTCCATTTATTTTTTTAGCAAGCTCTATTGATAAACTAGTTTTGCCAGATGCTGTTGGTCCACATATTACAATTACTTTTTGCATTTTTATCACATTCCTTAAATTAAGTCAAAACTTTTTTTGTTTATGTTTTAGTTTATTTTAATTATTCGTTTATTTCTACAACATTTTCGTTACTTACACTGTTATTTTCCATTATATTTTCATTGCTTATTATATTATTTCTAATCAAGCTTTCATTTACAGTATCATTAACAACTACTTCGGTAATTTGATTTCCTTGTAAAACTTCATTTTTTTGGACTTCTATAGAATTTTGTGCAGCTTCATTTGTAGTTTGATTTACAGTTTCAATATCTCCCAAACTATTTCCTACAACATTGCCTGCAGTCTCCATTGCATCCGTAGTTTCCTGAGTGCTTTGTTGCTCTATAAGCAAATCTACAACTTGTTGTTGAATATTTTTAAAATATGTACATTCTATAACAAGGATTATTACAAGAAGTATTAATATAACAATGGCTCTATTTCTTAAAATAGGCATATCTATTCCGCCTATTTTATATTTAAAGTACGATTTAGCCAATAATGGTAGTGTTATTAATCCATTGATTGGAACAAACAAAAATGTAATTAAATCTTTACCTCTTTCTGAGACTGATGTAATTTCAATATCTTTTGTACTTAACCAATATACAAAAGAAGTTAACATATACATAATTGCTGTACCTGCTGCAATAAATATTATTTTTTCTTTTTTCCCTAATTCACCTAAGCAATAATACATAAGCACGATTGATACTATATTTAAAATAATTATAAACAATAAAATAACTAACATTTTTATCCTCTTTTCTACTACATTTTATCTTCTAGAAAATTTTTTCTCTATATCATTCTTTGTCATTCTTATTGCTGTTGGTCTTCCATGTGGGCATGTAAATGGATTTGGTAATACTAATAATTGCTTCATTAAGTTATCTACCTCTTCTCTTGTAAGAGCCATATTTGCTTTTACAGCTGCTTTACATGCAACTGTTGCAATAAATTTTTCTTCTATTTCTTGCTTTGCAGTTCTTGCAACTGTGTTAATTTCATCCAAAGTCTCTAAAAATAACTCTTTTGTATCTAGCTCTAAACAAACTGTAGGAACTCCACTTAATTTTATTGTATTTTCTCCAAATTCTTCTAAAACAAATCCAGCTTTTTCAAAGATTTCCATATTATCTTTTGCAATTTGCATATCTTTGTGGCTTAAATTTATTACATCTGGAAGTAACATTAATTGTGAGTCTTTGTTTGTGTCACTATAATAATTTGCTTTTATTTTTTCATACATTATTCTTTCATGTGCAGCATGTTGGTCTATAATGTATAATTCATTATTCATCTCAATAATAATATATGTAGAAAATGCTATTCCTATAAATTTATATTCAGGTGTTGCACTTTGTGGTATTTTCTCAAAAAGAGAAACATTTTCTGCAGTTTTTAGCTCTTCACTTTCTACTTTATATTCATCTTTTTCTTCCTCTACTTTTGGCTCCTCCTTTTTAGTTACTCCAAAAGTACGTGCATACATTTCATCAAAATTCTGATAGTCTGGCTCAACTTTTAAGTTATCTAATTCTTGCATTTTTTCGCTTATTTCAGACAAATCTACTTTTTTAGTTTCATCAGACATATTTTCGTTTTTGTTGTTATATATTTGAGCTATAAAGTTTTTAGTATCATCTAAATCTTCTTTCTCTTCCTCTTTTTCTTCTTCTTTGCCCTTTTTGCCAAATCTACTAAAGATTCCTTCTATTTTAGAAAAAGCGCTTTCTCCTTTTTCATGCTCACCATGTGTTTGAGCCTCATAGCTTTCATAATCTTTTACTCCTGCAAGTGGAACATCTAAATCTTTCTTCTGAGCTGTGCTACTTTCCTCATTATTTGATTGTGCACTATTTTGATTGTTGAATAATATCTCTTTGCTTTTGTCTATGCTATCAGGCGAATTTTGCATTTTGTTTATTTCTTCTAAAATATCTACTTTGTTTTCTTGCTCTGCCGGCGTTTGCGTTGTTGCTTCTTTAGCGTCCATTACATTTGAAGCTTCTAAATTTGCACTTATGGTATTTATTTTGTTGTAATTCCTTGTCGGACTACTATCCATCTTCCAACTGTTTGACTGAGCTTGTTTGTCTAACTCAATTTTCGTTCTATCTGGTATTAAGTCTTCTTTTAACAAACTATCTTTTATTGCATGATATACGGCTTTAAATATTTTGTTTTCTTCTTCGAATCTAACTTCCAATTTTGCAGGGTGAACATTTACATCAACTTTTTGAGGATTCATTTCTATATTTAAAACTAGAAATCCATATTTGCCTATAGTAAGAAGTCCTTTATATGCTTGCTCAGATGCACTTGTTAATATTTTATCTCTTATATATCTTTTATTTACAAAAAATAATTGATTAGACCTATTAGAGCGTGCAATTACTGGCTTTCCAATTACTCCACTTATTTTTATATCTTCATATTCATAATTAACATCAATTATATTTTCTGCTACATCTTTTCCGTATATGCTATATACAACCGACTTCATGTTACCATTACCAGAAGTTTGTATTATAACTTTACCTGAGCTTATTAATTTAATTGCAATTTCAGGATGAACTAAAGCAATTCTAGTAACTACATCTTCTATATATCCTGCTTCTGTAAAATCTTTCTTCAAAAATTTATATCTAACTGGCGTATTGTAAAACAAATCAGTTACTGTAATTGTTGTTCCTTTTGGACAACCAGCATCTTCAAGATTTATTACATTTCCACCTTTTATTTCTACCTTTTTTCCTATTTCGTTTTCAGCTGTTCTGGATACAAGCTCTACATGGCTAATTGCAGCAATACTTGCCAAAGCCTCACCTCTAAACCCCATAGAAGTAACCGTATCTAAATCATCTGCTTGTCTTATTTTACTTGTAGCATGACGCTCAAATGCAATCTCCATGTCATCAGGTAAAAATCCTTTTCCATTATCAGTGATACGTATATATGATATTCCACCATTTTTTGTTTCGATAGAAATATTTGTTGCTCCTGCATCTATTGAATTTTCTACTAATTCTTTTACTACTGATGCTGGTCTTTCAATAACTTCACCAGCAGCTATTTTGTTTATTGTTAAGTCATCTAATAAAACTATATTTCCCATATTTTTATTCTATCCTCTCTTTTTCATTAGATTATTCCATAGAATTATATCATTAATTGGTGGTTTTTGTATAGGTGTTGGGACAAATTTTTTTGAAAAATTATAACTTTGTAACCAATTTAAAAAATTTGAATACTATATACCATACGAAAGAACATAAAGTTTTTAAAAAATTTGTAAGGAGGTAAAGAAATGGGAAATTGCTGCTGTAATAATAGCGAACTTTTATGGTTCATAATCCTATTCTTACTACTTTTCTGTTGCGGAGGTAACAACTGTTGTAGTAACGGATGTAACAACTCATGTGGTTGCTAACTTGTAGATACGAAATCTAGAATTAGCTAAAAAAATATCATTAAAAGAATTATCTATCATAGTTTTTTCTTTTACTTAGAATGCATTTGAAAGGGGGGAAATAATATGCCAGAGAATAGAGGATGTGGATGCGGTTTTGGATTTGGCGATGATTGCTGCTGGATAATAATCGTATTAATATTAATCTGCTGCTGTTGCGGTGGTAACAGAGGTGGATGTTGCTAGTTATAAATTTGACTAGTACACAAAAATAGGAGGGTTTTTCCTCCTATTTTATTTTCTTTTTATTTTATTTTCTTCAACTCTTCTTGTATTTTTTCTTCTATTCTTTTTTACTTCTACTTGCTCTTTTCTTCTATCATTTTCATTTTTTCTTCTGTTTTCAAACATTCTTCCTTTTTTATCAACTATCATATGTATTTCTCCTTTTTATAACTTAATCAAATTGTAGCATTAAGATTTATCTTTGTCAATCTTAATATTTTGGCTGGGGTACTGTGATTCGAACACAGGAATGTCGGAGTCAGAGTCCGATGCCTTACCGCTTGGCGATACCCCAATAAGTATTCTTTGTAATTAAATTTACAGTATATATATTATAATATTTTTGTGGATTTGTCCAGTATTAGAAGAGAATTTCTTATTTTTTTCGTTGATTTTATGTAAAGTTTGTGTTATAATTATTATATAATTTTTTTAAGGAGTGTTCGCGAATGAGCAACTACTATTTTGGAGCACAGGTCAAAGTTGACAATCACTTGGTCATTCCTATTTATGAAAGTAAACGGGACGGTGTTTGGAAACTTATCGCTTTTGCAAGCATAACTGACTCGCTGGTAGTACCTGTTAGCGGTTATGAATCTTGTATGCTCGAAGTAATGGAAAAACTGCAAGCTAAGAAACCTCAAATCAACTGGAAGCTTAAACGCTGACACGACCAAAAAGGAGAGTTCAATTGACTCTCCTTTCTTTTTATTTTATTGCTTTTCTTCCTTTAAATACTGCTATATCCCCTAATTCATCTTCTATGTTTAGAAGTCTATTGTATTTAGCAACTCTATCAGTTCTACATGGTGCACCAGTTTTGATTTGTCCAGCATTTGTAGCTACTGCAACATCTGCTAAAGTAGTATCTTCTGTTTCACCGCTTCTATGTGATACAACTGCTGTGTATCCTGCTTTATGAGCAAGCTCTATAGCATCTAATGTTTCTGTTAATGTTCCTATTTGATTTAATTTGATTAATATGCTATTTGCAACTCCCATGTCAATTCCTTTTTGTAATCTCTTGATGTTTGTAACAAATAAATCATCACCAACAAGTTGTACTTTGTCTCCTATTTTTTCTGTTAATGATTTCCAAGATTCCCAATCTTCTTCTGCTAGACCGTCTTCGATTGAGATTATTGGATAGTTATTTGCTAAATCTACAACAAAGTCTACCATTTGCTCTTTTGTCTTGAATTCTCCTGTTTTCCAGAATAAGTATCCATCTTTTCCTACTTTTTTAGCTTCATCAAACATTTCTGTTGAAGCACAGTCTAATGCTAGGCATACATCTTTTCCTGGAACATATCCAGCTTTTTCTATAGCCTCCATAATTAAATCTAATGCTTCTTTTTCACTTGATACGTTTGGTGCAAATCCACCTTCATCTCCAACACCTGTTGATAATCCTTTTGATTTTAGTACACTCTTTAAGTTATGATATACTTCTACACCCATTCTCATGCATTCTTTAAAAGTTTTTGCTCCAACTGGCATAATCATGAATTCTTGTACTGTTAATCCACTGTCTGCATGTTTTCCACCATTCATAATGTTCATCATTGGAACTGGTAATTCTTTTGCATTTACTCCACCTATGTAGTTGTATAAACTCATTCCAAGTGATTGGCTAGCTGCTTTAGCTACTGCTAAAGATACACCTAGTGTAGCGTTTGCTCCTAATTTTGCTTTATTTTCTGTTCCATCGATGTCTATTAACATTTTGTCTATTCTTACTTGGTCATATACATTTTCGCCTTCTAGTTTTTCAGCTATTATGTTGTTTACATTGTCAACTGCTTTTTGAACGCCTTTTCCTAAATATCTATTTTTGTCTCCATCACGTAATTCTACTGCTTCAAAGCTTCCAGTAGATGCTCCTGATGGAACCATAGCTACTCCTGAAAATCCTCCTTCTGTTACTACTTCAACTTGTACTGTTGGATTTCCTCTTGAATCCAATACTTCTAAAGCTTTAACGCTTTCAATTCCTAAATAATCTTTCATTTTGTTTAACTTCCTTTCTTTTTTGTAATTTATAATTATGTTTTTAAAACATTATTATCAGTAAAATCTTCTTTCTCCCTGTTGCAAAAATTTTTGCATTTCTGAATTCGGAAAAGAATTGGTTTATTGCTAGGAAAACGAGTAAAAATTTTTGAGATAGTACGTGTGGTACATCGAAAAAATTTTTACGAAGTTTGACAACGCAAGAAGCCAATTATTTTTCGAATTCACTGGTGTTGGAGTATCTGACTGCGAACTCTATTCCTCTGCTCTTCAATCTGCTCCACATACGTTTTTGGTTTAACGTTTTCATTTTCTTTTCGATATATATTTTTTAATTTTGTTTTACCTTTTATTTTATAGGTATATCTTTGCTCAGAGAATTTTTCTTTGGATTGCCTTTCTTGTTTTTGCAATTCTGTCTCTGGCTCATCTTGGACATATGCAGGCTCTTTTCTTTCATGATTATAGATTAGTATTTTTCGTACTGGATTTTTATATATTGGCTCTGTGTAAGTTTCTATATCAGGACTAAAATATATGGTTTCATTAATATATTCTTTTATTATCTTTTTTTCCTTCTTTGTAAATGCTTCATCTGGTAATTTTAAATTATTATATTTCCATATAATGTGTCTATCCATATTTGAATATTTACTTAAAGTTAAATCTTCATAATTATATTCTACTGTAAATTTCAGTCCTTCTATTCTTATTGTTAGATTAGACCATAATTTATGTTTTTGTCTTTTAAATAATTCCCTTATCTTTTTTATTTGTTGATAAAGTTTTTCAACCAAATGTATATATTCATCTTCATTAAGATTAAATTTATTTGGTATTTCATATACATTAACAGGATTTTTCTTTAATATTCCTTTTGGGAAATAGTAAAAGAACAATTCTCCTGTTTCTAGTCCAATCATTTTCTCTTCTACAGAAGCATATAAATATATTCTATCCCATTTTTCTGGTATTAAATAAAATAATTGTTTCTGTAGCTCTGAGTACAACTTTCTTATCTCCGAGCCTTGTATCATATATTCCTCCAGTCCAATAGTACTTATTTTTCTATAATGCTCTCACCTGTCATTTCTTCTGGTTTTTCTAAGCCCATTAAATCTAACATTGTTGGTGCAATATCTGCTAGTTTTCCTTCTTTTAGTTTTACATCTTCTTTTCCAACCAATATAAATGGTACTGGATTTGTAGTATGTGCAGTATGTGGCTCACCTGTTTTATAGTCAAGCATTTGCTCTGCATTACCATGGTCTGCAGTAATAAGCAATACACCTTCATTATTTTTTATTGCTTCTACTACTCTTCCTACGCATCCATCAATTGTCTCGATTGCCTTAACTGCTGCTTCCAAATTTCCTGTATGACCTACCATATCTGGATTTGCATAATTTAATATTATACAATCATATTTTTTAGAATTAATTGCTTCTACTACTTTGTCTGTAACTTCTACAGCACTCATCTCAGGCTTCATATCATATGTTTCTACTTTTGGCGATGGGACTAATATTCTATCTTCTCCTGGATATTGTTTTTCTTCTCCTCCATTGAAGAAGAATGTAACATGTGCATACTTTTCTGTTTCTGCAATTCTTAATTGAGTTAGTCCTTTATTGCTAATATATTCACCAAATGTATTTTTTAATGTTTCTGGCTTGAATGCTATTTTTACATTTGGCATTGTTTCATCATATTGTGTAAAGCATACATAATCTAAGTTCATTTTCTTTGTTTCGAACTCATTGAAATCTTTATCTACAATTGCTCTTGTAATTTCTCTTGCTCTATCTGGTCTAAAATTAAAGAATACAACTGAATCATTATCTTCAATTTTTGCAATAGGCTCATTGTTTTGGCATATAACTGTTGGCTCTACAAATTCATCAAATACTTCTTTTTGATATGAGCCTTCTATAGCTGCAACTGCTGAAGCTGCTTTTATTCCTTCTCCATTTACAATTGCATCATATGCTTTTTGAACTCTATTCCATCTTTTATCTCTATCCATTGCATAAAATCTTCCTGAGATACTTGCAATTTTCCCTACACCTTTTTCTTTCATTTTTTCTTCTAGTTGCATTATATAATTTTCTCCTGATGTAGGTGGTGTATCTCTTCCATCCATAAAACAATGAACATAAACATTTTCAAAATCTTTTCTTTTCGCAAGCTCTAACACTGCAAACAAGTGACGAATATGGCTATGAACACCTCCGTCTGAAAGTAATCCTAATACATGTAAATTAGAATTGTGCTTTTTGCAGTTTTCTATTGCTTCTACTAATTCTGGAATACTGAAGAAATCTCCATCTTCGATTGATTTTGTGATTCTTGTTAGCTCTTGATATACAATTCTTCCTGCTCCTATATTAGTATGTCCTACTTCTGAGTTTCCCATTTGCCCATCTGGTAATCCAACATTTAGTCCACTTGTGTACATCTTAGTTGTTGGGCATGTTTTCATTAGTTTATCAATATTAGGTGTATTGGCAAGTTTTACTGCATTTGCTTGCTCCTTTTCATTTATGCCAAATCCATCTAATATCATTAGCATAGTAACTTTTTTGTCCATACGTCTTAATCCTTTCTAATTATAATTTACTATTTTGGCAAATTCATCTGATTTTAAACTTGCTCCTCCTACAAGGCCTCCATCTATATCAGACATAGAAAATAGCTCTTTAGCATTGGAAGATTTTACACTTCCGCCATATTGTATTATAACTCCATTTGCTATGTTTTGTCCATAGATATTTGATATTTTTTCTCTTATTGTCTTAGTCATTTCGTTTGCATCTTCTGATGTTGCAGTTTTTCCTGTACCAATTGCCCATATTGGCTCATATGCAATTATAGTATTTGACACTTGCTCTTCTGTTAGACCTTCTAGGTCCTTTTCAATTTGCATTGTAACTATTTCTTTAGCTTTTCCTTCTTCTCTTTGCTCTAGAGTTTCACCAACACAAACTATTGGTTTTAGTCCATATTTGAAAGCTGCTTTTAACTTTTTATTTACAGTTTCGTCTGTTTCTGCAAAATATTGTCTTCTTTCTGAATGTCCTATTATTACATATTCTACTCCAATTGCTTTAAGCATTTGTCCAGATACTTCTCCTGTGTATGCTCCACTTTCTTCCCAGTGCATGTTTTGTGCACCTATTTTTATATTTGTATTTTGTGCTGAAAGTAAAGCATAAAACAAATCTGTATATGGCACACAAAGTACTACTTCATTTTGTGTGTCTTTTACAAGTGGTGTAAGCTCATCTATAAATCTTATAGCTGCGTCTGGAAGCATGTTCATCTTCCAGTTCCCAGCAATTACTTTTTTTCTCATTTTTTATAACTCCTTTCATTTTTTTGGTGCAAGGTTGTTTTTCTTGTAAAATCTTGTTTTTTTCCTCCGTCCCCAAAAACAAGATTTTATCTGCCTCCCATTCCGTCCGCCGGCCGCCTCCGGCCACCGCCGCCGCCTGAGAAGCCTCCTCCTCCACCAGATCCTGATGAAGATGAATGTGCTGCTATCTGACTTTGTGAAGTTTTATACGCTTTTTGCGTGCTACTGCCTATGCTTGATATTGCATAAAAACTATTTGAAATATTTAAACTTGCATAATGTGGATTACATGCAAAATAAATTATTGGATATTCATTTAGCATTTTTTCATCATCCCATTTTTCTTGTATAAATACTTCTGGATAATTAGCTTTTAGCTCTTCAACTACTTTTTCGCCTATTCCTAATGCAGTTGCAAATACTAAATATTTCTCCCATAAAACTAAATCTAAAACTCCTTTTTCGCTTAATAATGAATAGTTCTTTAGGAATTTAACTAAACCTTTCCATTGCTCCTTTTCATCACTTCCTGCTTGAGTTAAAACTGATATTTTGTTTCCTAGTTTTTGTAGTAAATGCCATTTATACATTAGTACTATAACTAGTGGTAAAAAGAATAATATTACTTTTATATACCACTCATGATATCCCAATCCTAAAGCAAAAATGGTTTGCTCTTGCACAATAGGTATAAATCCGAAAAAGAAATTAAATATTAACCAAATATATAGCCATTTAAGCATAGATTTTTTTGTAGATGCACTATTAAATCTTCTATATTCTTTTTCTTCAGCTTTGTCTATAAGTTTTAAATCATACAAACTTTCTCTAGCTTTGTTTACAAATTTATTAATACTATCACTAAATTTTTGGTATTTCTTTTTAGCATATTTATTGAGTTCTTCTATTTCAAATTCTTCTTCGCCGTCTGATACTTCTTTTAATAGTTTATAAATTTCTAATTCATCTGCATTTAATCCGTCTGGCTCTGCTATTATTTTTATATACACTTTTTTCTTGTCAGCCATTCTTAGCTGAATTTTCTTTCTTAAGCATAAATCCAATATTGTAGCAGATACTGCATCTTTTTGTACTGTTCCTGTCCCTAGTCTCTTTTTATTGTATTTATATAAATATACCGCTTCTGCTGGTGTTGCAGTATCTCCTCTTGGTATATCTCTAAAATATTCTAATTCATTTACTACAATTTTATTATTGCCCTCTTTTAATTCTTTTCTATACTTAATAATTCTAATTAAATTTATAATAAGAATTATTACATAAATTGCAATAAATACAGCCCATATGTTTCTAGTTACCTGCACAATACTATTAGTTTCTTCACTCCACTTTGTCTCTTCATTTAGCATTGTATTCAAATAATTATAGTTTCTAGTTTTAAATTCTGAAACATTAAAAATTTTATCTTGTGTTGCAATTCTTATTTCTAGCATTGCTCCTACTTCAAGATTTTTTAAATCAAATCTTACTTCATGTGTATTTACTTTTTCTATATTACCATTTACTTGACCATGTCCCCAAACTCTTAAATTATCTATATTAGACACATTTTTTGGTAATGTTATTGTTCCAGTAACTTTTTTGGCTGGTACGGTGTTTTCTCCCTCACCTAAGAACTGCCAATAAAACTCTTGACAGTCATCATAACTTGTTACAACATCTTCAACAACATATGATATTTGATATTTTCTGTTGCCTTTCTTTCCATCCATTCCTACGCCCCAAGCAATCTCAAAAGTTGCCGAATTAATTTCTAGCCCATAGTAAGTATCCTTTGGTAGATGATACATTTCCTCATTTATTTGCTCTAATTTTCTATTATTTTCTAAGTCATATACTTCCACATTGGTAATATCTCCATATTTAGAGCTAGATAGTATAAATTGCTTGAACAGTGTGTTAGTATTATTAATGTTTATGTCCCATGTTTCTGTGACCTTCATACTTCCATCTTCATTTAATGTCACAGAATAGTCTATACTATCTAAATATTGAGTTTTTTCTCCCACATCTTCTGAAAGCATTAATGTTAAAAAGCCTGATATGACAGTCATTATTATTATTGGTATTAATATTTTAGATACACATTTTTTTATTTTTTCCTTTGACATATTTTCCCCTTTTATTTAACTTTTTTATTTGTCACTTAAGCATACTAATCCTGGTAGAGCTTTTCCTTCTAGTAATTCTAGTGATGCTCCGCCACCTGTTGAAATATGTGTAAATTTATCTTCTAATCCTAATTTCTTTATTGCAGCAACTGAATCTCCTCCACCAACAATTGAAGTACATTCTATGTTTGCAATTGCTTCTGCTACTTTTTCAGTTCCTACGCTAAATTTTGCTATTTCGCAAATTCCAAGAGGACCATTCCATAAGATAGTTTTCTTTCCTTCTAATTCTTTTGCAAATACTTCTGCAGTACGTGGTCCTATGTCACATCCTTGCCATCCAGCCTCTATTTTATCTGAATCTACAACTTTTTCTTCTGAATTTTCTAAGAAATCGAAAAATGCTTTTTGTTTTGCTTTTTTATCTAAAGTGTCGTCTACTTCTGTTTGAACTGGTGCTACAGCTGTATCTACTGGAAGTACTAGTTTTACTCCTGCTTCTTCTGCTTTTTTCATTATTGTCTTTGCTTCTTCTATTTTATCTTCTTCACATAGAGAATTTCCAATTTCGTATCCTTTTGCTTTTAAGAAAGTATATGCCATACCTCCACCAATTAATATTTCATCTACTTTTTTAAGTAAATTTTCTATAACACCTATTTTATCTGATACTTTTGCTCCTCCAAGTATTGCAGCAAATGGCTTTTCTGGATGCTCCAATGTTCCATTTAAAAATGTAATTTCCTTTTCCATTAAAAATCCTGCAACAGCTTCATTTACATGATGTGACACTCCTTCTGTTGAGCTATGTGCTCTGTGTGCTGTTCCAAATGCATCATTTACATATATTCCATCACATAAAGAAGCAAGCTCTGTAGATAAAGTATCATCATTTTTTTCTTCTCTTGAATCAAATCTAACATTTTCAAGTAAAGCTACTTCTCCATCATTTAATGATGAAGTTACTTCTTTTGCGCTTTCTCCTACTATATCTGTAGCAAATTTCACATCAGTATTTAATAATCTTGCTAATTCGTCTGCTACTGGTTTTAATGAAAATTCTAGCTTTACTTCTCCCTTTGGTCTGCCTAAATGTGAGCAAAGTATAACCTTCGCACCATTTTCCATTAAATATTTTATTGTAGGAAGTGCTGCTGTTATTCTTGTGTTGTCTGTTATTTTACCATCTTTCAATGGCACATTAAAATCACATCTAACAAGCACTTTTTTTCCTTTAACATCAATATCTTTAACTGTTTTCTTATTCATAAAAATCATCCTTTCTTTGGCAATAAAAGTTACAATGTGAATTGTAACTTTTATTATTCATTATTTATTTGCAATATACATAGCTAAATCAACTAGCTTGTTTGAATAACCCCATTCATTATCATACCATGCAACTAATTTAACAAATGTATCTGTTAATGCAATTCCTGCTGATGCATCGAATATAGATGTATGTGGGTCACTTATAAAGTCAGATGATACAACTGGCTCATCTGTATATTCCATTATACCTTTCATTTCGTTTTCACATGCTTTTTTAACTGCATTACATATTTCTTCATATGTTGCAGGTTTTGCTAAATTACATGTTAAATCAACTACTGAAACATCAACTGTAGGTACTCTGAATGACATACCTGTTAATTTTCCATTTAATTCTGGTATAACTTTCCCAACTGCTTTTGCAGCTCCTGTTGATGATGGTATAATATTTGCAGATGCTGCTCTACCACCTCTCCAGTCCTTTTTAGAAGCTCCATCAACTGTTTTTTGTGTAGCAGTTGTTGAGTGAACTGTTGTCATTAGACCATCTTTAATTCCAAAGTTATCATTTATAACTTTAGCAAGTGGTGCTAAACAGTTGGTTGTACAAGATGCATTAGAAATAATGTTCATGTCTGGTGTGTATGTGTCATTGTTAACACCCATAACAAACATTGGAGCATCTTTTGATGGTGCAGATATAATTACTTTTTTAGCTCCTGCCTCTAAGTGTGCACCAGCTTTCTCCATTGTTGTAAATACTCCAGAGCATTCTAATACATATTCTACTCCATCTTTTCCCCATGGAATATTTTTTGGGTCCATTTCGTTATATACTTTTATTTCTTTTCCATTTACTACTAGCTTTCCTTCTTCTGCTGATATTTCTCCGTTAAATCTACCATGAACTGTATCATATTTAACCATGTAAGCCATGTAATCTGCTGCGATAAACGGATCATTTATTGCTACTATTTCAACTCCTTCTTTACTTAATGCTGCTTGGAATGCAAGTTTACCTATTCTTCCAAATCCATTAATACCAATTTTAATTGACATATAAATTCCTCCTAACTTTATGCTAATGTAAGCATGTTTTTGTTTAGTATGTTCTAAACACTAACATTTTATATCAAAACCACATATTTTTCAAGTAATTTGTGGATATTTTAGAATTATTTTGTTTTCTAGATAATGGTTTAGATAAAATATAAAGTCCGCGCAGGGAGTTTCTAATTAAAATTGACGAGCGGAGCAGGGAGCTCCGTCGGGACGAAGCGAGACAATTTTAATAGAACTCCCGTTGCAGGACATGCTTTATAGAGAAGAACCATTATCTAGAAAACATAAGGGACAGATTAAAATCTGTCCCCTCGTTTCACTTATTTATAACTCAATATCGCCTGTTATTTCTATTTCTTTGAATAAAAAGTCGTGAACTTTTTGTCCAGTTATATCATAGAATAAAAAGTCATGTACTTTTTGACCTGTAATTTCTTGATTCCAAAAATCATGTACTTCTTGAAATACTTTTTCTTGCTTTGGTGTTAACTCAAGAGATATATCTTGGAATAAGAATTGTCTTATCTTTGTCCATAATGATATTTCAGATGGTAGATTGTTCACCTCTGTATGGTTTTCCATAATAATTTCCTCCTTCGTGGTCTATAATAATATTTATTACCATATTTATACTATATTTTTTTTAATTAATCAAGTATTATTTTTGTTTTATTTCACGTCATCGCTTGCAATTATTGATTTTTAGCTGTTTTTCAAGAATATTACATTTTTATTACAGTTTTGTTACGAAAATGTAACGTGCCTATATCTCCATCTGACTACCTAAGAAACTTGCTGCTGATTGTACTACTTTTTGCTCAACTTCAGTCATTTTGGTTCCCTTGTCTTTTGCCAAAAGTATTACTGTGCCAATTGTATCTCCATCAGAGATAATTGGATACACTACTTGTGAATTAAATCTTCTCTCTTTATTGTCATTTTTGGTTATAGGTATGGATATATCATTATTTTCTTTACTTGTATATCTTTCTTTATCTTCCATTACTTTTTCTAGCTCATCACTTATACCTTGCTCTAAAAATTCTTTCTTCGAGCCTCCTGATACTGCAATCACAGTATCTTTATCTGTAATACATGCAATATGTCCTGTTGTTTTAGCTAATGTTTCTGCATATTCTGTTGCAAATTCCGAAAGTTCTCCAATAGGAGAATATTTTTTTAATATTACTTCTCCCTCTTTGTCTGTAAATATCTCTAGTGGATCTCCTTCTTTTATTCTTAATGTTTTACGTATTTCCTTTGGTATAACAACTCTACCCAAATCATCTATTCTTCTTACAACTCCTGTTGCTTTCATATTTTTCCTCCTTTTAAATTTTATGTCTATTCTTATTATTACAAAAGAGGAAAATTTTATTCATCTTTTTTAAAAAACTTGGAATTATTGTTATACGCTTTCTAATTGTTGTACTGGTACTTCGTATTCCTTTACAGTTATCTCTGGCTCTTGAGAAAGTTCTTCTTCCATTTGTGCTCGCCTTTCTTCTTGCAGTTGCTTTTCATATTTTTTATATACTGCAATTACATTGCCAAGCTCTTCTGCAAAATCTTGCAAGATTACCAATTTAATTGTTGGCTCTTTTCCATCTATATAGTCGTCCATAACTTGTTTTAATTTTTCTAAGTTTGGAAGCTCATCCAATAATTCTTTTCCATATTTCTTTGCTCTATCTAATAATTTCTCTTTTATTGTTACTATATCTTCATTGCTTGCACAAGAAATTCTTTGGAACATCTGAAATACATCATAATATCTGAATATTGGAACCTGCATGCATTCTTTATCAAATCTATCATAGAATTGCTCCATTTTCATTGGTATATTCTTGAAGATTTCATCTGCCTTTTCTTTGTACATTCTTTCCTTTAATTGTGCATTAATATTGTTAAAATGCTTCAAAATTTCTTCCATATCATCTGATTTATCTTCTTCTATAGCCAAACTTGCAAGCTCTTCTTCAACATTTGGACAATAACTAGATGTCAATGAAGATACATTCATTCCATTTAGAAATACACTTTTGATTGTTTTCATATCATAATCGATTAGTCCTTTTCTTACGAAATGTGCAAAATATGCAAATAATTTTACAACATTTATAAGCTCTATTCTTCCGAATTTTACATCTTCTAATACTTCTGTCACAATACTTCCAAATTGGTCATCAGATATTTTCCAATATTCTTCTGTAAGTAATCTTTTATATCCAGGTAATTTATCTGTATCAACAGTGTTTATAATTGCTTCCATATCTCTTTTAAATATTTTCATATCAAATATACGTGTACGTACATAAAGCTCTATGAATTTAAAGAATCTGTATTCTGCTTTAAAATTATAATAATAGTTGTTATCAAATTCCTTAATATAGAATTGTCTATTATCCATGAAAACTCTTGAAGATACTAAGATTGCCTTATATTCCTCGTTGTTATTAATGTTTACAAATTTGTCTTTTGTAATTTTACCAGCTTTTATTTCAAAAGAAATTGCTATTGTAAATATTAGCATTGTTTGCAAAACCCTGTGATTTGTATTTGGATATGATTTATTAACCTCATCAAAAATCTTTTTGAAGTTAGTTAGTGAATGCTTCAAAATTCTTAGGTTCCTTGTACCACTCTTATTAAATGTTGATATAATCAGATTTGTATTTTCCCTTAGAAATCTAATTAAATCTGGGCAATTTTCATATCTCATTAAAAGTCCGTTTATAATATAATTGAATTCTGGTCGATATTCAAAAGTTTCACCAATTAACTTTTCTTTTATTCTTTCATAATCATTTGCTTTATCAAAAACATATTCAATTGTGTCACGGATTCTTTCAACCATAGGCTTATCTGTTTTTATATTAAGCTTATTTTCTTTGTCCAATAAATAAGTGGCAATAAATGTTTTCATCTCCAGATTGCTATTTTTTAGCTTTGTAGACAACTCTTTTTCATTACAAATAATTATTGTTTTTATGTGGTCATGCTCAACAAAGTTATTTATATATCCTAAAATATCGATAACATCAACATTAGCTCTCTCTAAGTCATCAAAGCAAAGTACCTTATCATCTGTAGAGAAAAATTGACCATAATCTACTCTATCTCCATTTTGTGTAACTCCAAAGAAATTAGCCATATCTAGCCCTGTTTTAGCATACTCTGGAATATTTCTTACACCACTCGCATCCATATATTTTTTTAAGTTTTTATCCATAAGCTGAGTAGTTTCAATAAATATTTTTTTACTAATTTCTTCTAGGTTTGATATACCATATAAAGACATATAAATGGCTGTATATCTTCTTCCATTCAATTGCATTGACTCTATTTTAGGTTTAATTTTATTATTCCAAAAATAAGTTTTTCCGCTTCCCCATTCACCATTAATCATTATTGCATAATCCGTGTAATCTGACCTTATATAATCTAATATACTCTCAACTAAATCTTCCATTCATTTCTCCTTTCTCTTAATCTTTTGCTAAAGTTAAAATTCCTATCTCTTTTGTATGAGCTTTTTTCAATTCTAGTGCACAAGCTTGTACTGTTGCACCTGTTGTATATATGTCATCAAAAATCAAAACTTTTTTATTATTTATTTTTTCCGGTTTTATTATTTTATACACATTTTTTACATTTTCTAATCTTTCATTTTTATTTAATGTACTTTGAGCATTATTATTAACTTTTTTGATTAAAATATCATTATAACATTTTAATTGGCATCTACGCGCCAACTCTTTTGAAATAAGCTCACTTTGATTATAACCTCTCGCTCTATATCTTTTTTTATGTATTGGAACTGGAATAATTATATCATAACTTTTTATAAAATCCAAAGTTTTTTTATTTTTTACAATAAATTCACAAAAAGTTTTATATAGATATGATTTTTCTTTAAATTTGTATTGAATAATCAAATCTCTTATTAACTCTTCATACCTGAAAATGTGAAATTTATAGATTGTGTCTTTATTTTTATTTTCTTGTTTATCTTTTACACATATCACATATTTTTCCAGTTCTTTTCCACAATTATTGCACAAATAGCCTTCTCCTAGCTTTCCACAAACGCCACAGCTAGGCAAAAAAATAAATTCGAGGGCTTTTTCAAAAAAGCACATAGTCATGCCTCCTTTATTATTCCCCCGAATTTTTTAAAACTTGTTTTTTTCCTCCGTCCCCAAAAACAAGTTTTTTAATTTATATGCTAAACCTGTGTTGCGTAGCTTGTTGTCCGCATTGTTTATCATAAAATCTATTATGTTTTTGTTTCCGATTACTATTAATAGTTTTCTTGCTCTTGTCATTCCTGTATATAACAAATTCCTTGTAAGAAGCATTGGCGCTGTTTGTGATATTGGCATTATTACTACATCAAATTCACTACCTTGCGCTTTATGTACAGTAATTGCATATGCATGCTCTATTTGCTCTAATTCGTTATACTGATACCATACTTCTTTATCATCATCAAATCTTATTTTTACTTGTTTATTAAAGTCATCTATTAAGCTTATATTTCCAAATTCTCCATTAAACACTCCGCTTCCGCTTTCAAAATATGGCTCTTTTCTCTCCCAATAAATATCGTAATTGTTTTTTATTTGCATTATTCTGTCGCCTTCTCTAAAAATGCTATCTCCATATTTCTTTTCGCTCTTTGTTTCTGATGATGGATTTACTGTTTGCTGTAAGATTTTGTTTAACTCTTTTGTTCCTAGCTCTCCTTTTTTGGTCGGTGTTATAACTTGTATATTTTTTAAGAAGTCATAATTTCCATAGTTTTTTAGTCTTTCATCACTAAGTGTTATTATGTTATATAATATTTTTTCTTTGTTTCTTTCATCGACATAGAAAAAGTCATCTAAAAAAGTGTTGTCTGTCATGTCTTCTATTTCTTGTTTTGTTATAAATCCTCTGCCCTCATTTACTCTGTGGGCGTTTACTATTATCTTGCTTCTAGCAGCTTGTCTGAAAATTTTATTCAGTGTAATTGTAGTAATTCTCTCAGATTCAATAATGTCTTTTAAAACATTTCCAGGTCCTACAGAAGGTAGCTGGTCCACATCTCCTACAAGGACAAGTTTTGTACCCTTGTATAACGCTTTGCATAAATAGTTCATTAAAAATAAATCTACCATGGACATCTCATCTACGATTACTATATCTCCGTCTATTGGAGCCACAGAAATATCTGTGTTATATCCTTGATTTTCATCAGAAACTTTGCCAATTTCTAAAAGCCTATGCAAAGTTTTGGCTTCTTCGCCAGTTGTTTCTGTCATCTTTTTAGCAGCTCTACCGGTTGGTGCACAAAGCACTGGTTTCATTTCATTATGTTTAAATATATCTATAATTGTTTTTATTATGGTTGTTTTACCTGTACCAGGTCCACCAGTTATAACACAAACATTATTCTCATTTATAGCTTTAATCGCTTCAATCTGTCTTTCAGATAACTCTATACTAGATTTCTTTTCAAATAATTTTAATTCTTTATCAAACTTATCAATTTTCTTTATATTAGAATAATTATCTAAATCTATCAATCTTCTTGTGATTTCATCTTCTGCTTTATAATAATCATATAAATATACCCATTCAGAGCCATCTCTTTCTTCAAGAACAATATCCTCTTTTGCCTTCATATTTATCAATGTGTCTTCTATTTCGTTTTCACTAACTTTTAAAAGTTTTTTTACAAATTCAACTAAATTTTCATACCTTGTACAACAATGACCGTTATATGTCATAATAATTAAAGCATGCTTAATTCCGCTTCTAATACGTTTTTCATTATTGTACTCAATGCCAAGGTCTAGCGCCATTTTATCAATCTGCTCGAAATTAACTTTTGCCACCAAATCAATTAATATATATGGATTTGCTTCAATTTGCTCTATTGCATTTACTCCGAGCTTCTTATATATTTGCTCAGCACTCTGTGGTCCAATTCCGAACTTGTCCAGAAATCCAACTAGTTGCCAAACTTCCCAATTTTCAATAAATGTTGTGGCTATTTCTAGTGCTTTGTCTTTGCTAATTCCTTTTACTTGTGCAAGTTTCTCTGGCTCAAATTTAAATACATTTAATGTATCTTCACCAAACATATTTACGATATTTTGTGCTGTTGCAGGACCAACACCTTTTATTCCACAATTTGCTAAATATCTCTCCAACGCCTTTGTTGTTTGTGGCATCTTTTTTTCAAAAATATTTACTTTAAATTGCTTGCCATATTCAGGATGCTCCACAAAATTTCCAACAACTTTAAGGGTATCTCCTACGTTTACAAAAGGCAAATACCCTACTATAGTTGTTTCACTATCTAATTTATCTATTTCTTCTTCATCTATAGAAAGCATGCTTATTTGCTCAGTTTTTTTATTTCCAGCCTTCATGCTATTTTTGTCTAGTTGCAACACAGCTATACAATAGCTGTTTGTTTCATTTTTATATATTATTTCTATAACTTCGCCTTCTAGTTCCAAATTCAGTACCTTCTTTTTGTCGTTATAGGGACAGGCCTAAAAACGACAAACTTGTCGTTTTTGGGACAACCCTTTTTTATTTTAACTTTTTACTTGAATTGAATTATATCATATAGCTCTATCGTTTACAATATCTTTCTTTTAATCATAAATCAATTTGCCTCTTTGATGCTATCAATCACTTCTTTACACTCTTTCCAATTTGTAACCTTTATACTATCATAGTCTTTGCTAAGTTTGCTAAGTATTTTCATTGTATCATCAGTTGAATTTAAGTCAGTTACAATAACATCTTTTACACATTCTTCTTTGCCATACATAATTCTAAAAAGAAATGTACGTAAAAAGCCTTCTATTTTATTTTCTTGATTTTTAGCGGCAATAATTACATATATGCCGTCTGATTTTAAATTTGTATATGTACAAATATATATAATGTTTTTTATGATTTCAAACAAACCGTATAGGGTAAGTACCCAGAAAATTCCATTTATTATAAAGTTCATCATATCAATTTCATCCCTTCTAATGCTCATTTAAAAATTTAAGATCTACTAGTAATATTTTATCATTACCCTATTATATGATTTAAAAGATGAAATCGTTAATTTTAAAAATTTTGTTTATTATCTATTGCAATAATATGTATATCATGTCACGTTTTATACAAATTCGGAATGGCTTTCCAAATTTGTATAAAGTGGAGTAAGATATGAGAAATATAAAAAAAGAGCAACATATTTTTTGTTGCCCTCTTATTTCATTCACCTTATACTAATTGTAATATAACAACTTCTGCTGCGTCTCCTCTTCTTTGTCCAAGTTTAAGAATACGTGTATATCCTCCAACTCTTCCTTCATACTTAGGAGCTATTTCATTAAATAGCTTTGCAGTTAAGTCTATATTTTTTCCATCTGCATCTTTTACTTTATTTAATGTTTTCATCATTTTTCTTCTTGCATTTAGTCTTGATGGCATATCTTTTTGTCTTTTTTCTGTAGTTTCTTCTCTAACTACTCTTAGATATTCTTTGCCATTTTTGCTTTTTACAAGTTCTGTTTCTTTATTTCCTTTAGCGTCTAATTTTGCTCTAGAAACTTTTACTTCTACTGTTTCAAAGTTGTCTTTTTCTTTTACTGCTAAAGAGATTAAACTATCAGCTATTGCTTTTACTTCTTTTGCTCTAGCTTCAGTTGTTTCTATTTTTCCATGTAATATTAAATCAGTAACTTGAGTTCTAAGCATTGCTAATCTAACGTCTGTTGTCTTACCTAATTTTCTATTAGTTGCCACTTTATTTTCCCTCCTCTTACTTAAGAATAAATATACTTATATGTAATAAAATAATTTACTAAAAGATTATTCTTCTTCTTTTCTAAAATCTAATCCCAATGCATGTAGTTTATTTGTAACTTCATCCAATGATTTCTTTCCTAAATTTCTAACTTTCATCATGTCAGATTCTGATTTATTTGTTAAGTCTTCAACTGTAGATATTCCAGCTCTTTTTAAACAGTTGAATGATCTTACAGATAATTCTAAATCTTCAATTGACATTTCTAATACTCTTTCTTTTTTGTTTTCTTCTTTTTCTACCATTACTTGAGTATTTTTTGCTGTTTCTGATAAATCTATAAATAATTCTAAATGTCCAGTCAATACTTTTGCAGCTAAACTTAAAGCCTCATATGGTTTTAAACTTCCATCTGTCCATAATTCTATTGTTAGTTTATCATAATCAACTCTTTGTCCAACTCTAGTATTTTCAACAGAATAATTTACTTTCTTTACAGGTGTGTAAATTGAATCTATTGGAAGTACTCCTATTGCTTGATCTGGTTTTTTATTTTTTTCAGCATTATTATATCCTCTACCCATGTCAGCTGTTAGCTCCATCTTTAGTGAGCCACCTTCTGAAACTGTTGCTATATGTAAATCTGGATTTAATATTTCTACTGTTCCATCTGTCATTATATCTCCAGCTTTAACTTCTCCTGGACCCTTGAAGTCAATTCTTAATGTTTTTTCTTCGTTTTGGTCTAGTTTAAGTCTTACTCCTTTTAAATTAATAACAATCTCTGGAACATCCTCTACTACATTTGGTATTGTAGAAAATTCATGTAGAACCCCATCTATTTTCACACTTGTAATAGCACTTCCAGGAAGTGAAGATAGTAATATCCTTCTTAGTGAATTTCCAATTGTTATTCCATATCCTCTTTCCAATGGTTCACATACAAATTTTGCATAGTTACTATCATTGTCAATTTCTAAGCATTTAATATTTGGTCTTTCAAATTCTATCATTTTTACCTCCTAATTTTTTAGAAATCTCACTTCTCTAAAATCTATTATTTAGAGTAAAGCTCTACGATTAAGTGCTCTTCTACTGGTAAATCAACATCTTCTCTAGCTGCTAATCTTACAACTTTACCACTTAAATTTTCAGCATTTTTTTCAAGCCATGCTGGAACTGGTCTTGATGCATTCTCTTCAACATTTGCTTGTATAGCTTTGTTGTCTTTTCTGATTTCTCTTACAGAGATTACATCTCCTGCTTTTACTAAATATGATGGTATATCAACTTTATGTCCGTTTACTTCAAAAGCTCCATGTGTTACAAGCATTCTTGCTTGTGCCCTTGAACTTCCGAATCCTAGTCTATATACAACATTATCTAATCTACTTTCTAATAATTGAAGTAATACTTCACCTGTAACGCCTTTTGTATTTGAAGCCATTTCAAAGTATCTTCTAAATTGCTTTTCGCTTACACCATAATAAGCTTTAGTTTTTTGTTTTTCTCTTAACTGTGTACCATATTCAGAAAGTTTTTTCTTCTTTTGACCATTTTGTCCTGGTGCATAATTTCTTCTTGATATGCTACATTTGTCAGTATAACATCTTGAACCTTTTAAAAACAATTTTTGTCCTTCTCTACGGCAAATACGGCATTGTTCATCTTTATATCTTGCCATTTTTAATTTTCACCTTCCTATTTTTATTTTCTATACTCTACGTCTTTTTGGTGGTCTACAACCATTGTGTGGTATTGGAGTAACATCTTTGATACTGCTAATCTCTAATCCAGCTGATTGTAATGACCTAATTGCTGCTTCACGTCCAGAACCTGGTCCTTTAACATAAACTTCTACAGTTTTTAGTCCATGCTCCATTGCGGCTTTAGCTGCTGTTTCAGCTGCTTCTCCAGCTGCAAATGGTGTACTTTTTCTTGAGCCTTTAAATCCAAGTTCTCCGGCACTTGCCCAAGATATAACATTACCTTGAGTGTCGCTTATTGTAACTATTGTATTATTAAAACTAGAATGAATGTGAGCCATTCCTTTTTCAATATTTTTTCTGTCTCTTCTTCTAGTTACTTTTTTTGTTACATTCTTAGCCATTTTCTATATTTCCTCCTTGCTATTCAATTCTATTTTTTGCTCTTGCTAACAAGCTTTCTAGGACCTTTTCTAGTACGAGCATTAGTTTTTGTTCTTTGTCCTCTTACAGGTAAGCCTCTTCTATGTCTTAATCCTCTATAGCATCCTATTTCTGTAAGTCTTTTAATATTTAAAGCAACTTCTCTACGTAAGTCTCCTTCTACTTTATAACCGTCCATAGCTTTTCTTATTGCTTGTACTTGGTCATCTGTTAAGTCTTTAACTCTTGTATCAGGATTTACATTTGCTGCTTTTAATATTTTTTGTGAGCTTGTTAAACCTATACCATATATGTATGTTAATCCAATCTCAACTCTTTTTTCTCTAGGTAAATCAACTCCTGCTAAACGAGCCATAATTTTCTAGCACCTCCACATTTTTATTTTTCTTAATTTGTTTTGCTGTTTGGACTTTATTAAAGGTGAAATGCATTGGCTTTTGACCAATCTTTAATATGTTTTCAAACAATATATTAAACACAAATCTGATATATAAATGCTAAAATATTATATTTTAGCATTTACAGCCGCTTATCATAAGATTTGTGTTATTAACTTAAATTATCCTTGTCTTTGTTTGTGTTTAGGGTTTTCACAAATAACTCTAATTACACCTTTTCTTTTTATAACTTTACACTTTTCGCAAATTTTCTTTACTGATGGTCTTACTTTCATTTTTTACACCTCTTTACTCTAAAATCTGTTTGTATGTTTGATGGTTAATATTTTATTTAGCTCTCCAAGTAATTCTACCACGATTTAAGTCATATGGTGATAATTCTACTTTTACTTTATCTCCTGGAAGAATTTTTATATAATTCATTCTTAACTTTCCTGAAATATGAGCTAAAATTTGATGTCCATTTTCAAGTTCTACTTTAAATGTAGTATTAGGTAATGCTTCCACAACAGTTCCTTCTACTTCTATAACATCCTCCTTTGACATATTAACCTCCATTTCTTCTTACTAATTTCATGTTTTTAGTAATTATTAATTATTTTATTCGCCAATAATACTATTTTACAATAAATACCTATATAGTATATAACAAAATTAAACTAATGTCAATATTTCTGGCTCTTTTTCTGTAATTAAAATAGTATTTTCATAATGTGCTGCCAAACTTCCATCTTGTGTCAATATTGTCCATCCATCATAATCTTGATATATATCTCTTTTTCCATCTATAACCATTGGCTCTACTGCCAAAGTCATACCAGGCTCTAAACGGATTCCTCTGCCAGCTTTTCCATAATTTGGTATGCCTGGCTCTTCATGCATTTCTCTTCCTATGCCATGACCTTGAAATTCTCTTACTACATTAAATCCATTGCTTTCAACAAATTCTCCTATAGCATGAGATATATCTCCTATTCTATTTCCTTTAACAGCATATTTTATTCCTTCAAAAAAGGCTTTTTTAGTTATATCTACTAATCTTTGAGCTTCGTCTGTGCCTTTTCCTACTATAAATGTTCTTGCAGCATCTCCATTAAATCCATCCTTATATACCACTAAATCTATACTTACCACATCTCCATCTCTAATTATTCTTTTTGAAGATGGTATTCCATGGATAACTTCATCATTAATGGATATACATAAAGTTGATGGAAATGGTGGTACTCCCTTTGCTCCACTAGGATATCCTTTTTGAGCTGGAATTCCTCCATTTTCTTTAATTATTTTTTCTGCAAATCTATCAAGATCCATTGTAGAAAGTCCTGGTTTAATATATTTTTCTAATTCTTTATATACTAATCCTGTAATTCTACAAGCTTCTTTCATTAATTTAATTTCTTTTTCTGATTTTATAGTAACCAACTTTATTACTTCCTTCTATATTCGTCTAAAAAATTCTTTATATTTGCTACAGCTACATCAAGCTCTTTTGGATATATAGAATATAGAGCATTATTTTTTTTGTAAAAATCTATTAATTCTTTTGAATTTTGATGGTATATTTCAAGTCTTTTTGTGACTGTTTCTACATTATCATCTTTTCTTTTCTTTAATTCGCTTCCACAAATATCACATATTCCTTCTTCTTTTGGTGGCTTTGTTTCTTTATTATATATTGCTCCACAAGATTTGTTTGTACATATAAGTCTATTTACTACTCTTTTTATAATCTCATCATCTGGAACATCTAATTCTACTGCCACTCTTTTTGCATTTGGTTTGTTCTCTTTTAGAAATCCCTTTAAAGCTTCTGCTTGTGCAGCTGTTCTTGGGAATCCATCTAAAATTGCTCCATCTTTTACATCGTCTTCTAATAATCTAGTTTTTACAGTCTCTATAGTTACATCATCTGGAACTAGTGCTCCAGTATCTATATAGCTTTGTATCTTTTTTCCAAGTTTTGTTCCTTTTGCTATTTGCTCTCTAAATATATCTCCAGTAGAAACATGTACCAAATTTAAATCATTCGATAATATTTTTCCAATAGTTCCTTTTCCTGTTCCTGGAGCTCCTAACATTACTATGTACATTTATCTTTCATCCTTTCTAGGAAAGTTAATTTTTTAACTATATTCCTATATTAACATTAACTTAATTTTGTTATATACTTTTACGCAAGTTATCAGAGGAAAAGCAATAAGCCTTTTTCCTCTGATTTCTATTATACAAATCCTTACTCTAAGAATCCTTTGTAATGTCTCATTACTAATTGAGATTCTAATTGTTGTATTGTTTCTAGAGCAACACCTACTACGATTAATATTGATGTACCTCCAAATGCCAAATCTACATTTGGTATAAATCTTACAAGCATTGGTATGATTGCAATTATTGCTAAATACAATCCACCAAACCATGTTAATTTACTAATTATTGAAGATAAATAATCTGTTGTTGGTTTTCCTGCTCTTATTCCTGGTATAAATCCACCATTTCTCTTTATATTATTTGATACTTCTGCTGGATTAAATGTAGCATATGTGTAGAAAAATGTGAATCCTACAATCAATAGTAAATATACAAGTGCGTTAGCAATTGTATAACCCCATCCAACACTAGATGTTGAAGATGCTATTGAGAAATTATATATTGTAGCCCAAAATCCAGTTTGACTTGCTATATCTGGTATAAACATTTGTATTATCATTGCTGGGAATGTCAAGAATGATGATGCAAATATTATTGGCATAACTCCTGCCATAACAAGTTTTAATGGAATATGAGTATTTTGTGCTCCTACCATTTTTCTTCCAACTACTCTTTTTGAATATTGTACAGGAACTCTTCTTTCAGCTTGTTGTACGAATACAACTGCTGCAACTAAAATTAAAGCTCCTATAATTATTCCTAATGAAATTAATAATCCTGTTGTACTAAATGCTCCTGCTCCCATTATCAAATTCCATATAGTTATTACTGCTCCTGGTAATCCAGAGATGATACCTACAAATATAATTATAGATATACCATTACCTATTCCTTTATTTGTAATTTCATCTCCAAGCCACATAAGTAGTGCTGTACCTGCCATTAATGATATAACAACAGTAAATCCTGTCATAAATCCTGTATCCATAAATATTCCTGATGACCTATATGATAGGTATATTCCTAGTCCTTCAATTAAAGCTAAGAAAACAGTAAGAATTTTTGTGTATCTATTCATTTTCTTTCTGCCTTCTTCTCCACCTTCTTTAGCTAATCTCTCTAATGAAGGTATTACCATGCCTAATAATTGAATTACGATTGAAGCTGTAATGTATGGACTTATAGACATTGCAAAGATAGAGAATCTTGAGAAAGCTCCACCTGAGATTAAATCTATAAGTGATGCCATTCCATTGTTTGCACTATTCATATATTCATTTAATGTAAATGTATCAACTCCTGGAACAGTAATATAACATCCTAATCTAAATATTACTATTAATAATAAAGTATATAATATTTTTTTTCTAACGTCCGGTGTTTTTAGTGCATTTTTTATTGTCTTAAACAACTAAATCACCTCAGCCTTTCCTCCTAAAGCTTCTATTTTTTCTTTAGCAGCTTTAGTAAATCTCACAGCTTTAACTGTTAATTTTTTATCTAACTTACCTGTTGCAAGGATTACTAATCCATCATTTGCCTTACTTATAATTCCATCATTAATTAAGCTTTCTGCTGTAACTTCCTCTGTTGTAGCTTTGTTAAGCATAGTTAATGTAACTTCTGTATAATTTTTAGCATGAATATTTGTAAATCCTCTTTTTGGCAATCTTCTATATAAAGGAGTTTGACCACCTTCGAATCCTCTTCTTACTCCTCCACCAGATCTTGCTTTTTGTCCTTTATGTCCTCTTCCAGAAGTCTTACCTAAGCCAGAACCAACTCCACGTCCTACTCTAGTTCTAGCTCTATTTTTCTGTGCTGGTTTTAATTCGTCTAATTTCATCTTGTCTGTACACCTCCTCTTTACATTATAATATTTCTTCTACTTTTTTTCCTCTTTTTTTAGCTACTGATTCTACAGTTTGCATAGATTTTAGGCCTTCGATTGTAGCATATACTACGTTTCTTGGATTGTTTGTTCCTAATATTTTTGTTCTTATATTTCTATAGCCTGCAAGCTCTAGAACAGGTCTAACACTACCACCTGCTATAATTCCAGTACCTTCTTCAGCTGGTTTTAATAGAACATTTGCGCTACCAAATTTTCCAACAAATTCATGTGGTACAGTATAATTAACAACTGGAACTTCTACTAAATTCTTTTTAGCATCTTCAATAGCTTTTTTGATAGCATCTGGAACTTCTGATGCTTTACCATTTCCAACACCAATGTGTCCGTTTTCGTCGCCAACAACAACTACTGCACTAAATCTGAATGTTCTTCCACCTTTTCCAACTTTTGCAACTCTGTTTATAGCTACAACTTTTTCTTTTAATTCAGATGTATTTTCTGATTGCATTATTTTTTCTCCTTTCTAATGTCAGGGACCACTCCTCTTATAGTGCTTTCCCTGCTTATTTTAAAACTTTAGTCCGCCTTTTCTTGCTGCTTCTGCCAATTCTTTTACAACACCATGATAAATATATCCGCCTCTATCAAAAACTACCGTTTTGATATTTTTTCCTATAGCTCTTTTTGCTATTAAAGCTCCTACTTCTTTTGCAGCTTCTTTATTTGAATGCTTTGTTTTTACTTCTTTATCAAGTGTTGATGCTGAAGCTAAAGTATTTCCTTTAACATCATCTATTACTTGTACGTATAAATTGTTATTGCTTCTGAACACACATAATCTTGGACATTCTGCTGTTCCAGAGATTTTTCTACGTACTCTAGCATGTCTTCTTAGTCTTTCTGCTTTTCTATCTGTTTTCTTTACCATTTTTAAATCTCCTTTCTAACTAATGTTTTTGCACTAGTTTATTTTTAGATTTATTTTTAATTTAATCTTCTTAATTATATACTAGGCAAATTTTAATCAAAAACGAGTATTGCTAGGCGAACAAATAAAAATTTTTGAGATTGTACGAATTGTACATCGAAAAAATTTTTATGAAGTTCAACAACGCAAGACGACGTTTTCATTAAAATTATTTCTTGCCGGCTTTACCCTCTTTACGTCTAATATGCTCTTCAGCATACTTAATACCTTTACCTCTATATACTTCAGGTGGTCTCTTTGTTCTAACAACTGCTGCTGTTTGACCAACTAATTCTTTATCAATTCCTCTTACTGTGATGTGGTTTGCATCTGGAACATCAAAAGTAATTCCTGCTGGTGGGTCCATCTCTACTGGATGAGAATAACCTAGATTCATTACTAGTTTATTTCCTTTCTTTTGAGCTCTGTAACCAACACCATTGATTTCTAAGTCTCTTTTATATTCATGAACAACACCTTCTATCATGTTGTTAATTAGTGTTCTTGTCAAACCATGTAAACTTCTGTTAGCTGGCTCGTCATCACATCTTGTTACTGTAATAACTTTATCATTTAAAGATACTGTTATATTTTTATGTACGTCTTTTTCTAATGTTCCTTTTGGTCCTTTTACAGTAATGTGATGTCCATCTATTTTAACTTCTACACCATCTGGTACATTAATAGGTTTGTTTCCTATTCTTGACATTTCTAATTTCCCTCCTTATTGTAAATCTTTGCATATTACCATACATAAGCTAGGACTTCTCCTCCTAAACCTTCTTGTCTTGCTTCTTTGTCTGTCTTTATTCCTTTTGAAGTAGATATAAGAGCTATACCTAAACCATTTAAAACTCTAGGTAATTCATCTTTAGATGCATATACTCTTAATCCTGGCTTACTTATTCTTTTAATTCCGTCTATAACTCTTTTTCCTTTTTCATCATATTTTAGAGTTATTCTTATAATTCCTTGACGAGAATCATCTATTTCTTCAAATGCTGCTATATATCCTTCTTTAAATAGGATATCTGCAATTGCTCTTTTCATATTTGATGCAGGAACATCAACTGTTTTATGCTTTGAGCTATTAGCATTTCTAATTCTTGTTAACATATCTGCTATTGGATCTGTTGTATTCAATTTATTTTCCCTCCTTCTTTTAATTGGATTACCAACTTGCTTTTTTAACTCCAGGAATCTCACCCTTATGAGCTAATTCTCTAAAACATACACGGCAAATTCCAAATTTTCTAATATATGCGTGTGGTCTTCCACAAATTTTGCATCTATTATATTCTCTAGTTTTATATTTTTGCTCTTTTTGTTGTTTTACTTTTAAAGATTTCTTAGCCATTTTATTCTCCTTTCATCAAATTAGTTTTTAAAAGGCATACCTAATAGAGTAAGAAGTTCTTTAGCTTCTTCGTCAGTCTTGGCTGTTGTAACGAAGATAATATCCATTCCTCTGATTTTGTCTATTTTATCATACTCGATTTCTGGGAATATTAATTGCTCTTTTATACCCATTGAGTAATTTCCTCTACCATCAAATGAATCTGTTGAAACTCCTCTAAAGTCTCTTACTCTTGGAAGTGCTACATTAAATAGTTTGTATGCGAAATCATACATTTTTCCTTGTCTTAATGTAACTTTACATCCCATGTTTATTCCTTCTCTTATTTTGAAGGCTGCTATAGCTTTTTTTGCCTTTGTTATAATTGGTTTTTGACCAGTTATAATTGAAAGGTCGTTTATAGCATTTTCTAATGATTTAGGATTATCTTTTGTGTCACCTAAACCTATATTTATAACTATTTTATCTAACTTTGGAACTTCCATAACTGATTTATAGTTAAATTTCTTCATCATTGCTGGTATAATTTCTTTTTCATATTGCTCTCTTAAAATTTCCATAAGTTTTAATAGTCCTCCTCTCTTTTTCTATTTATTCTATTTTAATTTTGCTCCACATTTTTGGCAAACACGTACTTTTTCATCTTTTTCAACTTTATATTGTACTCTTGTAGCTTTACCGCATTTAGGACATACAACATTTACTTTGCTGCTATGTATAGCACATTCTACTGGAATAATTCCACTTTCTTCACCTTGTTTTCTAGCTTTTACGTGTTTCTTTCTTATATTAACACCTTTAACTATGATTTTCTCTGTTTTTGGTATTATTTCTAAAACTTCACCAGTTTTTCCTTTATCATTTCCTGATAAAACTTTAACTGTATCGCCTTTCTTTATTCTCATTCTTTTATTTCACCTCTTCCTTCAAGCGAGATTTAGTTATACTCATATTTTTATAAAACCTCAGGTGCTAGAGAAAGTATCTTCATATAATCCTTCTCTCTTAATTCTCTTGCAACAGGTCCAAATATACGAGTTCCTCTTGGTGTTCCATCATCTCTTATAATAACCGCTGCATTCTCATCAAATCTAACATAAGAACCATCTGCTCTTCTTGTAGGTTTCTTTGTTCTTACTACAACAGCTTTTACAACATCACCTTTTTTAACAACGCCACCTGGTGTAGCTGTTTTAACAGAAGCAACTATTATATCACCGATTCCAGCATATTTTCTATATGAACCGCCTAGACATCTGATACACATAATTTCTTTTGCGCCTGTATTATCTGCTACTTTTAATATAGTTTGTTGTTGTACCATTTCTATTTCCTCCTTATTTAATAATTGCCTTTTCTAGGATTTCAACTACTCTCCATCTTTTATCTTTAGATAGAGGTCTTGTTTCCATTACTCTTACTTTGTCTCCTACTTGGCATTCATTGTTTTCATCATGAGCTTTTAGTTTGTATGTCTTCTTTTGAACTTTACCATAAGTTTTATGTTTTTCATTCATTTGAACAGATACAACTACTGTTTTATCCATTTTATCTGATGAAACTATGCCAACCATTTCTTTACGAAGATTTCTTTCTTCCATGTTTAATCTCCTTTCTATTTGCTTTCTTGTAATTTTCTCTCAGTTAAAACTGTATTTATTCTAGCTATGTCTTTCTTAACTTCTTTTATTTTCATAGGATTATCTAATCCATGTGTTGCTAAACTAAATCTTAATTTGAATAGCTCAGATTTTAATTCTCCTAATTCTTTTTCTAAGTCAGGTGAAGACATTTCTCTTATTTTATTTATCTTCATCTTTCTCACCACCTATCTCAGTTTCCTTTTGTACAAATTTGCACTTAACAGATAGTTTGTTTGCAGCAAGTCTTAGTGCTTCTCTTGCAACTTCTTCACTAACGTCTGCTAATTCAAACATTACTCTACCTGGTTTTACATTTGCTACCCAAAATTCAACAGCACCTTTACCTTTACCCATACGAGTTCCAATAGGTTTTCTTGTGATTGGTTTGTCTGGGAATATTTTTATCCAAACTTTACCACCTCTTTTGATATAACGTGTCATAGCAACACGAGCTGCTTCTATTTGGTTAGATGTAATTTGTCCAGCTTCTAAAGCTTGTAATCCGTACATTCCGTCTGTAACTCTATTTCCTCTAGTAGCTTTTCCTCTATTTCTACCTTTTTGTTGTTTTCTATATTTTGTTCTTTTTGGTATTAATGGCATTATTTGTCTCCTCCTTCCACTACTTTCTTTTTAGTAGGAAGAACTTCTCCTTTATATATCCAAACTTTAACACCGATTTTTCCATATGTTGTATCTGCTTCTGCAAATCCATAATCTATATCAGCTCTTAAAGTTTGAAGTGGAATAGTTCCTTCTTTATAGAATTCAGTTC
>UMIY01025438.1_pt1 | contig 36000 bp, 26 predicted proteins | sample 1965921 | NCBI WGS metagenome assembly UMIY01 (sample SAMEA4836134, study PRJEB28245) | human gut metagenome | biome: gut microbiome; material: fecal sample | place: Denmark | collected 2008
TTTTTAACCTTTCAAACAAAGAGTGGAAAAACTATGCACCTCATTGTAGATCATTCGGAAAATCAAGAAAATGTACAATTACTAACAGAAGTTGGAGAACAAGATCTACTAAATATGATTGAAGGAGAAAGTGAAGTAAAGCCAAAAGAAGAAGTAGTGAAAAAAGAAGAACCGGTGGAGGAAAAACCGAAGAAAGAGGAGAAAGAAGAAAAGAAATCAGGGATAGGACTTTATTTATTTATGGGTTTAATTATTGTTGGTGTAATGGGTGCAGGATATTACTTCAAAATCTATAAAAAAAATGAAGAAGCAAGTTTTGAAGATGAGCAAGATTATAATGAATTAGAAGATGATTATGAATCTGAAGGGGAGGATTATGATCTTGAAGATAAGGAAGATACAGAAATTATTCCAGATGAAGATGAATTTTAATCTTCTCAATGATTTAAGCAGTAGATTAAGGACAACAATAAAATTAATTATCGTGTAAATTTATAAACATACGATAGAAAAGTACAATTAGAATTCTGGAACTTTAATAAAAAACGATGAACAAAACGACAGCACAAACTTAATATATAAGTAAAGCTAAGTTGAAATGATTGATTGTATAATTAAGAATTTGATATAGATAAAATCATAAGTTTAATGAGAATGCTAAAAACGGATCAAGCTTTTTTATACGGATGGAATTCTTATTCGAAGAAAAATCTTTATGCTAGAGACATAAAGTTTGAAGATGTAATAGATAATGGAATAAATATTATAGAAAAAATAAAAAATCGGTAGAGCTATAAAAAGATGAGGGATTGAAAATTTAATCTCTCATTTTTTTATTAAAAAATTAAAGGAGGAAAAATGAAATTAGTAATCGCAGAAAAACCAAGTGTTGCAGCATCAATAGCAAAAGTTATAGGAGCAAAAAATAGAAATAATGGATATTATGAGGGGAATGGATACATTGTTTCATGGTGTGTTGGGCATTTAGTACAAATGGCAAATCCTGATGTGTATGATGAAAGATATAAGAAGTGGAGAATTGAAGATTTACCTATTATCCCAAAAGAATACAAGTATGAGGTAACGAAGACAACTAAAAAACAGTTTAATATTCTTAAAAGACTAATGAATAGTAATGAAGTTGACACCATTATTAATGCTTGTGATGCTGGTAGAGAAGGAGAAGCTATCTTTAGACTTGTATATATGATGGCAAATTGTAAGAAGAAAATGAAACGTCTTTGGATTTCCTCAATGGAAGACTCTTCCATAAAAGAAGGATTTAGCAACTTAAAAGATGGAAGTAATTATGATAATCTTTTTGATTCAGCTAAGGCTCGTGCCATAGCTGATTGGCTTGTTGGAATGAACATAAGTAGACTTTACTCCTGTCTATATAATGAAAATTATAGTGTAGGCAGAGTACAAACACCAACTTTATCAATGATTGTGAATAGAGATGATGAGATAAATAGTTTTAAAAAAGAAAAATATTATACAGTGGAGATTTCCATGAATGGATTTACACTTTCGACAGATAGAATTGATGACAAGATAGTGGCAGAGCAGCTTAAAAATTTAATCGGAGAAAAAATTGAAATAACCGATGTAATTAAAAAAGAAAAGATTACAAAGCCTAATCTGCCCTTTGACCTAACAACACTTCAAAGAGAATGTAATAAGTATTTTGGATACAGTGCAAAACAAACCCTAGATTATGCCCAAAGCCTGTATGAAAAGAAGTATATTACCTATCCACGAACAGATTCAAGATATTTGACAGTAGACATGATAGAAAGCACTGTAAATAATATTATAGGGAAAAATGATTTTGACACAGAAAGAATTAAGGTAGTTTTTAATTCTGAAAAAGTTACAGATCATCATGCAATAATTCCAACGATAAGTTCATTAAATAAGGATATTTCAAATCTCCCGGAAAGCGAAGCCAAAGTATATAGACTTATAACAAATAAACTCTATGCAAGTTTTGGATATCCTCTTGTAGAAAATACAACAAAGATAGTGGCTGAATTTGACGGGTTTGAATTTATAAACACTTATAAAATAATTGCTGAAGAAGGATTTACAAAATATTTAGAAGAATATAAATCAAAGAAGAAAGAAGATATACAACTTCCTGATGTAAAAATAGGAGATTTTTTATATATTGAAAATAAAGATATAAAAGAGAAGTATACAAATCCACCTAAACACTTCACTGAAGACACACTCTTAAAAGCAATGGAAATAGCTGGGAATGATGAATTAGTTAAGGATGTTGAAGTTGAGAGAAAAGGACTTGGTACTCCTGCTACAAGAGCGGGAATAATAGAAAATTTGATATACAAAGGTTATATAAAAAGAGAAAAGAAAAACTTAATATCAACTAGAAAAGGATTAAACCTAGTGACTATAGTAATAGATGAGTTTAAATCTCCAAAGACAACAGCAAAATGGGAAATGAGATTAAGTGATATAGCAAAGGGTAAGGAAGATAAAGAGAATTTTTTAAAAGAAATTGAAGAAGAAATAAAAGACACCATAGGTAAATATTATAAGTAAATTAATTATAAAAAATTGAATAAAATTATAGGAATGCAGAAAGGAGTGAATTTTGAAAGAAAAAGGGTATAATGTAAATGATAAAAGAGTAGCAATTAGGAAATTTACTGATTTGACATTACTATAAATATATGTTATACTCTTATCAGATAAAGATGGTGTCCCGCTACCGTTAAAGGTGGAGCATTAAAGAAGGTGTCTCACTACCTATATCCCAAAGGTGAAACATTAAAGCAAACAGAGAGGATAAAACCTCTCTGTTTTTTTAGGAGAAAACAATGGTAGAAGTTATAAAATATGGATTTTATACTGTAAACTCCGATTACCTTGAATATCTAAATAAAGTAGATTCAGAAGTTTATTACAACCCATCGTATAGAAACAGTATAAAACCATTTGTTGGAATTATTGTTGGTATAGATAATTATAATTATTTTATTCCAATTTCTTCTGCAAAGGAAAAACACAAAAAATGGAAGAATGTTTCTGATGAGCATTTTTTAATTTATGAAGTGATCGATAATAGTATTACTATAGATGGAGATATTTACAAATATTATTCTGATAAAGAAAAAATGCACATATTATCTATATTGGATATTAAGAAAATGATTCCTGTACCGGCTGATTGTTATGAAAGAATTGAATTTAATGAGCTTGAGGATATCAGATATAAAGACTTATTTCAAAAAGAATACGCTTTTTGTTTAAAGGTAAAAACAAAGGTCTTGATAAAGGTAGAAAAAATATACCAAAAGCAAAAGAAAACAGGAATTATAAGAAGAGCAAATTGCAATTTTTCAAAGTTAGAAAAAGCAATGTTGGATTGGAAACAATAGTATAAAGGAAGTTAAAGCGATTAGAAAAGTAAAAAATCTAATCGTTTTTTTATTGCAATAGAAAGATAGCGTAAATGACATTTAAAGTTATCCTTTGCTTACAGAAATTAAAAAAATAGAAAGAAATAAAGTTTAACAAATAAAGGTATAAAAATATAGTTCATTTTTATCACTATAATGAGGAGGGATAAAATGCCAAGATATGATATAGTAGATTTAAGCAGAACAATCTATCTTGCAAAAGAAGAATTTAAGAAAGATATAAAAAAATATGAGGAATATTTAAAGGTATCAGGCAATAACTATAAGTATCCATATATACATCAAATATCTATATACAATATGGATCCAAAAGCAACAGCCTGTGCAGAATTTGATTATTGGAAAAGTATAGGTAGAAGCGTTAAAAGAGGCGAAAAAGGAATACCACTTTTAGATATAGATAGTGGAAGGATAAAATATATCTTCGACATAAGGCAAACAGTAAGTATTAATCATAATATTTCTGAGGTAAAGTTATGGAAATATGATAGCAAAAAGCATTTAAACTTACTAGATGAACTGATAGATAAGTTTAAAGAAAAAGATAGTAAGCTTCTATTAAGCCAAGAAGATAAAATTGATGCCTTAGTAGAAAGTAATGTTAGAGGAAAATTCAATAAAATTTTAGAAAGTCTATCTGATGAAAGTTTAAAAAGCATTCAAAAGGTAGACCTTTTTAATTTGTTAAAAGAATCCGTAAAAATTTCCATAAGCGAGAGAATGGAGGTCTCATATCAGCTAAAAGAAGAAAACTTATCTTTACTGTCTAAAATATCAAGTTCGGACATAGACAAAGTATTAAGTATAAGTGCTAATATAAGTAAAAATATCTTACTTGATTTGGGAAGTGAAATAAAAAGATTAGAAATTTTAGAGAAAATTCAAGAAAGAAAAGATTTGGAGCAGACAAAAGAGCTTAAGGAGCGTTATAATAAATTAAGTTCTGATATAAACGGTGAAATAAATTTTAAAAAAGGAGGCTTGGAAGATGAACGAGAAAGTAACATTGGCAGGCAAGGAATACCTCATGGAGGAGGGGATTTACACACCAATCGTCAAGGAGAATTCCTTCGAGAGACAGGGAGGGACATACAAGATGGAAGAATTGGAGGAAGGCATGGAAGTCCTAATACCCAATATGGCAATTCCCGAGGAAATAGATTTAAAGAAACTCAACAGATGGGGAAGGATGAGATTGAACTTTCTCAAGGAGAACAAAGAAGAGGATTATCAGATAATGTATTTGCAAGGGATATTGATGGATCATCTTCTATCAAAGGAAAAAGAGATAGAGGACTTTATCACGAGGGAAGAAGTCAAAATGATGGAAACTTGGGGGCTGACAGAAGAACTGAAAGAAGAGGACTATCTGAAATATCTGAGATTGAAGAAGAACATGGATATGACCCTACAAGAAATAGGGGAAAGGGAGATAATCCTAATCTAAAAAATGAGGAAGTAGAGTCTACTTCCTTTTTTTCTGCTAAAAATCAGGGAGAGCAAATATCCTTCTCAAATCCAATAAGTCAAAGAGAAATAGATACATTTTTAATACATGGAGGAAATCATGAAGATGGAAGACTAGGGGTAATAGCAGAATTTTCTAAGGGTAAATCTTTAGAAGAACAGGTAAACTTTTTGAAAGAAATATATAAGGGAGCTAATGGTCTTGAAATTGAAGGAAGAAAGATATCTGCATGGTTTGGAAAGGAAGGAGCAATTTTTAAAGATGGAGATGAGGCAAGGTATAGAGAAGGGCAAATAGTTTCTTGGAAAGATTTAGCTAATAATATTAATAATTTATTAGATAGAGGAGAATTTGCTAGCAATGTTGAGGTTATAGAAAGTGCCACATATGAAAGAGAAAAAATAGCAGAAACATTATTGTATTTAAAGAGAGATCTTAGTGATGAAACTAAGGACAGATATCTAGCGAGTCTTAATGATATAAAAGGGAGAGGCTTCCAAGATGAAAAAGAAAATCTCGGAAAAAAACTTGAAGATAAAAATTTTATAAATAAACTCAGAAAAGAATACGAAGTATTTTTAGAAGAATATAAGATTAATCCTGATATTTTAAGATTTCATCATTATAAATTATCTAGAATCTACAATGATATCAATGATCTAGAAATAGAAAGAAAATTATATAGGTCAAATTTAAAGGATATTGCACCTATTCAGAGTTTCATAACACAAGATGAGATAGATGAAAACTTAAAAAGAGGAAGTGGGTTTTCTGATGGAAAGAAAAGAATATATGAATTTTTTACTAAAAAGCATGATTTGAAAGAACAAGCAGACTTCTTGAAAAATGAATATGGCGTAGGTGGAAGTTCTCATGCACTATCTGCTGCAAGAGAAAGTGGTGAGTGGCACGATGCGAAGGGAATGAAATATAATAAAGGTAATGCAAAAGAAATACAACTATCATGGTCCAATGTTGCAAGAAAAATTAATGACCTTATTAAAAAGAATAGATATATAGATGAAGAAAGTTTTCAAGAAAATAGGGAGAAAAAAACAGATCAGGAAATAAATAAAACAGAAAAAGAAAGCCAGGAGTATATAAATTATCAAGATGATTTACCTCCAACTGATAATGATGTATATATAGAAAGAACAAATAATAGTTCGTTATATTATTATCAAGGACAGTCTGTAGCAAGTATAGGTGATGATGGAAAACTTATCATTTATGATGAATTTATACCAAACTTTTTAAAAGAAGAACTATATTCCATAGCCTTTGAAAAACAATTAGATATACCCTTAGACCAGTTAGACGATGGAATTATTCTTGAGGGAATATATGACACTTTTTATATTAAAGAAAAGGAAGAAATAGAAGGAAGAGAATATTACCTTTTAGAAAGTCAAAGTCGATATGATGATATTCCAAATATTATAGTTAATTCTAACAAAGAAGTTATAGATGATGATATAGTAAATGGTTTTGAAGAATTTAAGGAATTTTATACTAATAAAAATAAAGAGAATATAGATTTTGATCTAGATAGCCATAAAAAAGATGATTATTGGATAATTGAGTTTAATGAGGGTTCAAGTCTAATAGAAAAAGATTATGCAGGACAAAGGCTGACTAAAGAACTATTAAATGAAATAAGGGAAATAGATAAAAAAATAAGACTTCATAATAAGACCTTAGGAGAAGATGAATATGGGCAGATGACTGATAAGTGGGAGGGGTATTCCAAATTCTATTTTAACCATATAGTAGATGGGAAAATAGTTGATCACTATAAGATAGACATAGGTGATGGAAATGAGATCAACCAAAGAGACTTTGAATTTCTTTATGAACAAATAGGAAAAAGTCAGATAGAACTTAATCAAACTATAGAAGAAAATAAGATAGATGAAAAAATAATTTCAATAAATCAAATTGAAGATAGAATTTTTGATGTATTAGTTAAGGATAAAGTTTTAGAAAATGAAATTATAAAGGCAAGAGAAAACTTAGGAAATAATACCTTAGCAAGTTTTAACTCTGTATTCCAAAGAGAATATGCAAAAATCATGAGAGAAGTTGCCGATAAGCAAGGAAATCTTCCAGATGATATGAAGTCAATAGATAAGGTTAAAGAATTAAGTCTTAGAACCCAAAATAGATATAGACAGTATTTATATAATTCACTTGAAAACAATATAGAAGATGATAAGGAGATACTCTCTATAAAAGTGGGAGATATAGTTAGAACAGAGGATAATAAATATTTAAAAATAAAAGATATTTCCAGTGGATATGATAATAACCATAATCCAATAACATATTATTCATATGATGCCTATTTTGATAAGGACTTAAAACTATTTTCACATTCCTTTAAAGGAAGCGATTTAAAAGCTTTAGAAGTATTAAGAAATGAAGTAGAAGAAAAATTAACAAAAGAGATTGTAGAAGATAAATTAGCAGTAAAAGTAGGATATTATTATGCTTTAGTAGATAAAGAGAAAACAAAGGATATAGAACTAGAAGAAACAGGAATTAGAGTTTATCCAAGAAAGGAAAACTCACAAGGAAAGATCTACAATTTATATAAAGGGAAATCTTTTGAGGATAGCAGAAAAATAGACAGTTTGTTTGATGAAATTACTGTCAAAATGAAAGAAGTAAACCTTACAAATTTAAATGATGTATTAGAATTGGAAAGAGAAGGATTATTTGAAATTGCTGATGATAAAGTTACAAAATTTGAGAAAGGCTATGATATAGATGTTCAAAGTTTTAATCAGCAATTTCCGGATTATTATAATGATATATATGTTTTTAATAAAAATCTTGAAATCAGTGGTGCATATCAAAATTTAGCACATATAAATGAAGAAAATAAAATTACTTTTAATATAAATTTATCGCAAGAAGAAAAATCAAAAATTGAAGAAATAAGAGATAAAAAAGAAGTTCTTTCCAAGTTAATAGATAAGGATATCAAAGAAAAAAGAGAATACTATTTTGATCCTCAAAATGAAGAATACTTACTACTATCAAAGAAAATAGAAGAAGGACTATTAAAAATCCCAGATAGTATTAAGGAGACAATCGATGGAAAAGAAGGCTTTGATGTAGAGCTAATCTTAGATATAAAAGAAAAAACTCTAAGACAAAATTTACGATACAATGGATATATTTTAAATTCTAATCAAGCTATAAAATATAAAAGTTATAAGGACATATTAAGTAACTTACCTTATTTACTTGATGACAAACATAGAGAAGTGCTTTTAAATGGATATTTAAATCAGCAAATAGAAAATGATAGAACAAGGCAAGAAGAAAATCCATTTAAAGAAGGTATGAGTGTTAGATACAAAGGAAAAGAATACATTATAACTGCCATTAACGATACTACAAGTCCTAAAACTATAGAACTAGAAGATAATACAGGACTAATGAATGGGTTTATTACAGGGAGTGAAATAATTCTTTTTAATGATTACAAAAATCTTGATTTAGAAGTATATAAATCTAGTGAAAAAGAAAAACAATCTATTGATAAAGGGGAACTGGTAGAACAAATCAGCTTTGAAGATATTGACAATAATAACGAAGAAGAAGTTAAAAAAGACAAAAAGACTGATAGAGAAAATATAGAAGGGGTTTCTGAAGTTTCTTTAGAAAACTATAAAATTATTAATGAAGAAGAAAACCTACCACCTTCACAGAGATTAAAAAACAACATTGAAGCTATAAATGTCTTAAAGGCTTTAGAAAAAGAAAATAGAAGTGCAAGAAAAGATGAACAGGAAATTTTGGCAAAATATATCGGCTGGGGAGGACTTTCTGATGTATTTGATGAAGAAAAGGAAGGTCAATGGCTTGATGCAAGAAACTTTTTAAAAGAAAATCTAACTGGGGAAGAATATAATAGGGCAAGAGAATCAACCTTAACAGCTTTTTATACGCCGAAAGTGGTTATAGACGCTATCTATGAAAGTCTTTCTAATCTTGGATTTGAAAAAGGTAATATATTAGAACCAAGTGCTGGGACAGGGAGATTTATAGGAAATCTACCTGAAGAAATGAAAGAGTCAAACTTTTATGGAGTTGAATTAGATAGGATTAGTGGACAAATTGCTAAAGAACTTTACCCTAATGCCAATATACAAATAAAAGGATTTGAAGAAACCAAATTTTCTAATAACCTATTTGATGTGGCCATAGGAAATATTCCTTTTGGAGAATTTAAAGTAGCAGATCGTGAGTATGAAAGAAATAACTTTCTAATTCACGATTATTTTTTTGCTAAAACTTTAGATAAGGTTAGGGATGGAGGCATCATTGCCTTTATAACATCTTCAGGAACAATGGATAAAAAAAGTGAAGATGTTAGAAGATATATATCGGAAAGAGCAGAGTTCTTAGGAGCAATAAGACTACCAAATACTACATTTAAAGGGGTAGCTGGAACAGAAGTAACTTCAGATATAATCTTTTTAAAAAAGAGAGATAGGCTATTAAAGATAGATGAAGACTGGATAAAGCTAGACAAAGATGCAAAAGGACTAATATATAATAAATACTTTGTAGATAATCCTCAGATGGTAATAGGGACTATGGAAGAAATACCGTCAAGATTTGGGACAAGCCTTGCTTGTATTGAAAATAAAGATATTTCTTTAGAAGAAGGACTAAAAAAAGCCATTAAAAATATTCAAGGTAGGTATGAAGAAGCTCAAATAAATGATGATTTAGGAGAAGAAACAATACCAGCTGATGATAGTGTTAAAAACTATTCTTTTGCTTTAGTGGATGATGAAATATATTTTAGAGAAAATTCAATTATGCAAAAAATATCCTTAAATGAAAAGGATAAAGATAAGGTAAAAGAATATTTAAGATTAAATGAAAGTCTAAGGAAAGTTATAACCTATCAAAAAGAAGACTATTCAGATGAAGAGATAAAAAAAGAACAAGAAAATCTAAATAAATTCTACGATGATTTCAGTAGCAAACATGGAAGACTAAATTCAAAAACCAATAAAAAGTTATTTAGAGAAGATGCCAATTTTTCTTTAATTTCAACTTTGGAAAAATTAGATAAAGAAGGCAACTTTATAGGAAAATCTGACATCTTTAACAAGAGAACTATAAAAAAAGCTGTAATAATAGATCATACAGATAGGGCAATAGATGCTCTGGTACTCTCCATTAGTCAAAAAGGTAAAATAAATTTTGATTATATGGAAGAATTGACAGGAAAAACAAGAGATAAATTAATAGAAGAATTAAAGGGAGAAATATTTTTAAATTTAGATTCCTTTGAACCTAATGATATAAATCCATTTAAGTCTGCTAATGAGCTAGGAGATTTTTCAAGACCTTACGTAAGTGCTGATGAATACTTGTCAGGAAATATAAGAGATAAAATTGAAGTTGTAGACTCTTATATTAAAAACATCGAAAAAGAGTTAGGAAAGGAAGAAAATCTAGAGGATAGTAAACTCTTAAAAAAAGAATTAGAAGAGTTACATTTTCAAAAAGCAAAGCTAGTGGAAGTAATGCCTAAAGCACTAGATGCAAGTGAGATTACAGTTAGAATGGGTGCAACATGGATACCGGAACAAGATTACAAAAAATTTATGTTTGATTTGTTGAAAACACCAGTTTCATCAAGGTGGAATATAGATATTAAGTATTCTGACTTTACAGGAGAATATAGAGTTGAAGGAAAAAGCTCTGATAGGGGCAATGACCTTGCTTCTTTTACCTATGGTACAAATAGGGTAAATGCCTACAAATTGATAGAAGATACTTTAAATTTAAGAGATACTAAGGTATTTGACCAAGTAGAAGACAGTGATGGAAAGAAAAAATCTGTGCTTAATCAAAAAGAAACAATGCTTGCAAGAAGTAAGCAAGAAATAATAAAAGAAGAATTTAAAAGCTGGATATTTGATGATGTGGAAAGAAGAAATAGATTAGTAGAAGATTATAACGAAAGATTCAATTCCATAAGACAAAGGGAATATGATGGATCTAATCTTACTTTTGAAGGAATGAATCCTGAAATAGAATTAAGAGCACATCAAAAAGATGCAATAGCAAGAGGTTTGTTTGGTGGAAATACTTTACTTGCCCATGAAGTAGGAGCAGGAAAAACCTTTGAAATGATAGGTATAGCCATGGAGTCAAAAAGACTTGGGATGAGTAATAAGTCAATGTTTGTTGTTCCTAACCACATTGTAGAGCAATTTGGAAGAGAATTTAATGAACTTTATCCAGGAGCTAATGTATTATGTGCTACAGAAAAAGATTTTACACCAGATAGAAGAAAAAGATTTTGTAGTCGTATTGCTACAGGAAGTTTTGATGCTGTTATTATAGGGCACAGTCAATTTGAAAAAATTCCTATATCAAAAGAAAGACAAGAATATGAATTGCAAGGTCAAATTGATGAAATCATTGACTATATAGATGAATATAAAAGAGAAAGGGATCAAAGATTTACTGTAAAGCAATTAGAAAAAACAAAGAAAAAATTAGAGACAAAGTTAGAAAAACTAAATGCTGATTATAAGAAAGATGACGTTGTAACCTTTGAGGAACTGGGAGTAGATAAGTTATTTGTAGATGAAGCCCACGCATACAAAAACCTCTATCTATTTTCTAAAATGAGGAATGTAGCAGGAATTACTTCTACAGATTCACAAAAATCATCAGATATGCTTATGAAATGCCGCTATATGGATGAAATAACTAATAATAAAGGATTAGTATTTGCCACAGGTACACCAGTAAGTAACAGTATGGCTGAACTTTATACCATGCAGAGATATTTACAGTATGATGAATTAAAAAAGATGAAATTGCAACATTTCGATTCTTGGGCATCTACTTTTGGAGAAACAATAACGGCAATAGAATTAAATCCTGAGGGTAATGGTTATAGGAGCAAAACCAGATTTGCAAAATTTTATAATCTTCCTGAACTTATGAATACTGTAAAAGGATTTATGGATATTAAAACAGCTGATGTTTTAAATCTCCCTACACCAATTGCCCATTATGAAACTATAAAAACAAAGCCTACCGAAGAACAAAAAGAAATTCTTGAAACTTTTTCAGAGAGAGCAGATAAGGTTCGTGATAAGCAGGTAGATTCAAGTGTTGATAATATGCTATTAATAACAAATGATGGGAAGAAGATGGCATTAGATCAAAGATTAATCAATCCTTTACTTCCTGATGATCCTAATAGTAAGGTGAATACCTGTATAAAAAATGTATTTAGCATTTGGGATAAATATAAAGATAAAAAATCTGCTCAATTAATATTTTGTGATATGTCTACACCAAGTAATGATTTTAATATCTATGATGATATTAAAACAAAACTTATAGATATGGGAGTGCCAAAAGAGGAAATAGAATTTATTCATAAAGCAAAAAACAATATGGAAAAAGACGCTATCTTTGATAAGGTAAGAAAGGGAGAAATACGAGTATTAATTGGTTCAACACAGAAAATGGGAGCAGGTACTAATGCCCAAGACAAACTAATTGCAATTCACGATCTTGATATACCATGGAGACCTGCTGATCTTTCTCAAAGGGCAGGCAGGATTGTTAGGCAGGGAAATGAGAATAAGGAAGTCCATATATTTAGATATGTAACAGAAAATACTTTTGATGCCTACCTATTCCAAACCTTAGAGAATAAACAAAAATATATTTCCCAAATTATGACGTCAAAGACTCCTGTAAGAGTTGCAGAAGATGTAGACGAAGCCACATTAAACTATGCCGAAATCAAAGCTCTTGCAACAGGAAATCCATTAATAAAGGAGAAGATGGACCTTGATGTTGAAGTTTCTAAACTTAAAATGCTAGAGTCCAATTTTAAATCAAATCTTTACAAGCTGGAAGATAAAGTAGTTAAATTTTATCCAAAGGAAATAGAAAGATTAAAAGAAAGGATAGAGAACTTAAAGGAAGATATTAAAAATGTTGAGCCTTATAGGGAAGTAAGTAAAAATACAAAAGAGGAAAATAAATTTACCTCCATAACCATTAATGAGAAGAAGTATACGGATAAGAAAATTGCAGGGGAGTTTTTGTTGAATAAAATTAAGGGACTGAAAATTAATGGAGAAATGGATAGAGAAGGAATAAAAGTAGGGAAGTATAGAAACTTTGATCTATCTATAAAGTATGATTCTTTTTTCAATAAGTATAACTTTATTTTGAAAGGAAAAGAAGATTATACGGGAGAGTTTGGAACAGATGGACTAGGCAATATTACAAGAATGGATAATATACTAGATAAATTACCAGAAAGACTAGAAGATAATATATCTAAACTAAAAGATACAGAAGAACAATTCCAAATAGCAAAACTAGAAGTACAAAAGACATTTCCACAAGCTGAGCTTTTGAAAGATAAGTCTCTAAGGCTTTCAGAAGTAAATAATCTTTTGAATATGGGAGATAGTGAAGATATACAACAAGACAATCCATTGCTTGAAGAAGTAAAGGAAGAATTAATTAATTTCTTGAATAGAGAATATGAAGAAGATAACAAAGTAGAAGATTTTGATAACCTATTTCCTGATTTAAATGACATAAGAATAGCTTATACAACTACACCAGATGAAAAACATGAGATACAAATTAGTTTAGATTTGGAAAATTATAAAATGAATACCTATGTAGACAATACTTTAATTGACAGCTTTCAGTACACCTATGATCCTTTGGACGCAAGTGATTTGGAAGAGGTAATACAAATAAAGACGGATATTGTCTTTTGGGATTTTAGTGAGCTTGTAGCAGTTGATGAAAAAAAGTTAAAGGAAATTCTTGGACTTGAAATAGATGATGAAGGTAATTTTTATGATCCATTAAATTTAGACTTGGATAATGATGGGATTCCTGATAGATATGATAGTGACTTTAAAGATTCTGATTATTTTGAATCTACTTATGATGTTGAAGATAATTTTCATGCTAAAGAAGAAAAGGAATCTATTATAGATAAGTTACAGGAATATAAGAATAACTTAGAAGAAGACAATAACATAAAAGAAATAAACAACTGTGAGCCTTATGGTAGATAAATATTTAAGTAATATTGCTAAAGGAATAGAATATGAAATTTGATAAAGATGGATTTAATGAATTTATACAAGATGAGTTTTCTTTTGATGGAGCAACTCAAAGAATAATTAATAACTTAGTGGAGTATGGAATCAAAAATTTAGGAGATTCAGAGGATAAATTAGTAGACTTTATTCAAACTATAATTAATGATCCGACAGTTGAAGAAATAAAACAATTTGTAATTAATGAAGAAAAAGAAGAATTAATAGGAGGAATATTAATGGATGTACGAAAAGGAAATGTAATTAATACAGAATTTGGAGAAACAATTGTACTTGATATTAAAGATAATCAAGCTACACTATTTGATGGTAATCAATTTATTTTAGCTACAGGAATTAAGCTAAATAAGAAAAGTGGAAATTATGAATGGGAATCAGTAAGGTATGCCAGCGATATAAAAACTATAGCAAATATGCAAAATATTGATTTTAAAAGTATGAAAAATACAATAGACTTTCTAGCTGAATATAATCATAAAGAATTTGTAAAAGGGATCGTATCTCTTGAAACAGGAGTGTTAAATGAAGAGGTTCTTAATGTTGCCTATGATAATTATATGAGTGATTCAGTAATGGGACTTATTGATGAAAAGTTTATGGATCATATAGATGATCAAGGATTAGAAGAAAATTTAGAAATTAATCGAGAACAAGTAGATAAAGAAAGCAAGGATATATTAAACATAGATGGAAATTTAGCTAGTGATATAGAGATCAAAGATTTAAAAGCAAAAGATGGAAGAAGCTTTAAAGTTGCTTCCTTTTCTATAGCAGAAAATGACAAGGAAGGAAACGTAAAATTTACTGATTGTTACGCATATAATGATAAAATTAGTCAAGTAGGTAATATGAAGAAAGGTGACTTTGTACACTTATTTGGTAAGGGAAAAACCAACAAAGGAAAGAATGGAAAAGAATATAGGAGTATAAAGATATATTCTGCCAAGTTGTTAAAAGCAAAAGAACAAATAAAAACTCAAAATAAAGATAAAAAGTCTATATTAGGGCAAATAAAAAGCTTGAAGACAGACGATAAAACTAAATCAAACAAGAAAGACCATAGCAAAGGTACAGAGAGATAAATATCGGCAGTCTTAGGACTGCCTTTATTTTTTGTTGAATAAACAATGATTATTAAAGTATTATTTGAATATTGTACAAATTTATGCTTAATACACAAAAGTTAGCTGAGATTTATTATTGATTAGGTTACAATAAATAAAAGAGTAAAAAATAACTAGAAAGCAGTAGGCAGAATATAAGATATTGAAATAACTAATTTATACTGAGATATAGTATATAATAATATTAGAAGAATATTGATATAAAATCACACATTGTCTATATCATAGAGTTACAATTATTTGTTTCTATCTAACATTTATAAGGAAAAATTATGAAAAGAAAAGATTTGATTTTGATTGCTCACATTATACTACAAATTGTTTTGTTTATACCTATAATTCCTTTTATAAAGTATTATCAACGAAAAGATATAGGAATTATAGTAATAATTTTGCTGAGTACTGTAAATTTTATTTCGTATGTTATTACAATATTAAATTCTGATAAAAAATTCATTTTAAAGCATAGTATTCTAACTATTATATTTATAATATTTATATGTGCAGAAGATACAATACTAATTAACATACAAATAGGAAAACACATAGAATTAATCATATATAGCTTATTATTGTTAGAAAATTTAGCCTTGATATGTTCAACATATAGGTTAAGTATTAAAAAACTAATTATAACTATTATTCTTTCTATTTCAGCTTTAACTATGAATTATAATTATTCATTATCCGATTTTATATATAAATATGTAGTTATTCTTTTATTAATGAGTCCTGGTATTTCTTATATATTAGATAAAAAAATAAGACATAATAATAGAAAGGTAATTTTATATTTACAAATATGTTTTATTATTTCTTTTTGTATTTATAAAAAATTCAATAGTATAGATATTGTTTCAATTAGTGAGTACCTACTATTATCAATTATATCAATGGAGTCGGCATTACTGTATAAAATTATGATTACGGATGTAAGAAAAGGATTAGCATTATTTATCAAAGCCATGAGGAATCTATTTTTAGGTTATATTGTTTTATTTGTAATGCTATATTTAGTTGGTATTTCTGTAGTTGATATTACTTTATTATCTTTTTATTTTTTTATATATTTAGCCGAATTTAGAAGTTACAAGGAGTATAAGAAACATCAAAGTGTTACTTTTGATGAATTATTAGATAGTTATTATGTTGAAATATATAGAAATAGAGAAATTGAAAGACTTAATATTTTAAAAATTCAGACATTTTTACATGATGATATACTTCAAATCATAATAGCTATACGTAGATGGATTGAAGATAATTTGTCAGGTTCAGATAAAAATTATATATTACAGAATTTAGATAAATTGAATGATTTAATTCGACATGAAATTGATTCATTTAATCCTAAGATTAAAGAGTACAGTTCCTTGTACGATGCATATAATAAACTTATATCAGATTTAGAAGATATGTATTTAAGTAAACAGATGCTTATTGAATTTGAATGTAAAAAAGATATTGAACTTTCATCACCTTATGATGAGATAGTATATAAATGTATTAATGAGTTATTAATAAATGCGTTTAAGCATTCTAAAGGTTACAACACTAATATTAGTCTAAAAGTAGAAAAAAATATAATTTATTTAACAGTTACAAACGTTGGAGATTATATAAAAGATAAAGATAAAATTAAAGAAGGCAATATAGGATTAAATATTCTAAGGCTGAATTTAAAACAATACAGAGGGGTATTTGAATATGAAATATTTAAGAATAATGAAGAATTAGAAGAATCGTATGTGCAATTTAAAATAAAAATTCCATTAGATAGGAGAGTTGTAAATGAAAATTTTGTTAATAGAAGATCATAAAATGGTAGCTACTTCTCTAAAAATGAGTTTAGAAACAGAACAATCTATTTCTGTAGATGTAATAGACTGCATTGAAAAACTTAATACAGATAAAACAATTCTTAGTTATGATCTATTACTTATAGATATTAACTTAACGGGTATTGAAGGAACAGTAAATGGCTTAGATCTAGCTGAAAAATTAATAGAAAAGTATAAGGAAATTAAAATTGTTATCTTAACTGCATATAAATTAGAATTTTATATAAAACGAGCTAAAGAAATAGGATGTAGAGGTTTTATTTCTAAAGAAGAAGATACTAAAAATTTAATACAATATATTAAAAGTATTGTAGAGAAAGATAAGATAATATTTCCTGAAGAAAATTATATGTTAGAATCGTTGACGAAATATGAATTAAAAATAGTGAGATTGTATTCAAATGGCATGTCTAGGAAAGAATTAGCTAAAGAACTTAACACAAATGTTAGAAGTTTGGCGGTATCTTTATCTAGAATATATCAAAAATTAAATGTTAGAAATTATCAAGAAATGATAGACAAGGTAAGAGAACTAGGTTATGTAGATTCATTTTGATAGATGAGCATTAGGATTTAAAAATTCTAATGCTTTTTTTATTCACAAAAGTTAGCTGAAACTTAAATTAAAATAATATAAAATTAAAGAAAAAGTATAGAATTAATAATATTTAGAGGTGATAAAGTGATGAATTATTCAAGTAAACTAAAAAACAATATGCTAGGAAGAGAAATTACTCCTTTTAACGTGTGTAAATTATCGTGTAGTAATACTTGTAGGTATAGTTGTACAGCAAAGAATGCTGCTAAACACCCAAAATATTCACATAGTACATTTAATAATAATTTAAATAAAGATGATAAAAAATAATATAACTTACAAACTTGGAAAAGAGATTGATATTTGGAAAGAAGGTACTGCTCAAACATTAACATTTATTGTGACTGAGGATTGTAATTTAAGATGCAATTATTGTTATATTACACACAAATCTTCAAATAAGAAAATGTCATTTGATGTAGCTAAGAAATTTATTGATTATGTACTTTCAGATAAAATAGTTAGACCAAAAGGAGTTATATTAGATTTTATAGGTGGAGAGCCACTACTTGAAATAAAATTAATAGATCAAATATGTGATTACTTTAAACTAAAAGCATATTTACTAAAGGATGAATGGTATTGGGATTATAGGATTAATATAACGACAAATGGGGTTAATTATGCTAGTAAAGAAGTACAAGATTTTATAAATAAAAATCAAGGAAAACTTGAAATTGCAATTACATTAGATGGAACAAAAGAAAAACATGATATGCACAGAGTTTTTCCAAATGGCAAAGGTTCCTATGATAAAATAATAAAAAACATAGAACTGTACAAAAATCAATTTCAAGCATCTACCAAAGTTACTTTTTCAAGTAAAGATTTAAAATATTTAAAAGATAGCGTAATTCATTTATGGGAATTAGGAATATATGATGTAGCAGCAAATGTAGTATTTGAAGATGTTTGGCAAGATGGAGATGACAAAATTTTTGAAGACCAGTTAATTGAATTGGCAGACTATATCCTGGAAAATAGACTATTTGATAAATATTCTTGTACTTTATTTGATGAATCTATAGGTTTTCCAAATAGTAGAGAAATATTAGAAATAGCTTCTTGTGGTGCTGGAAAGATGATAGCAGTAGGACCTGATGGATCATTGTATCCATGTATGAGATATAAAGATTATTCACTTAACAATAAAAAAGAAGTTGTAATTGGTGATGTAGAGAATGGCATAGATTTTGATAAAATAAGACCTTATTATCTGATAAATACGAAGCTTCAATCTGATGAGGAGTGTATTAACTGCAGGATTGCAAGCGGATGCACTTCATGTTTCGGTCATAATTATGATTCTGCAGATAGTAACACAAATTTTCAAAAGGCAAAGTATATTTGTAAAATGCATAAAGCAAGAGTAAGAGCAAATAATTACTATTTTTCAGAACTATATAATAGATATGGAATTGAAAGAGAGATTAATAACGAAGGAAGAGATAAACTTTATTTTTTATTGTCTAATTCAGCTGTGAGAACTTGTGCTAGTAGTGAAGATAGAAGTGATCTTTCTATTATGTCTAATGAAACAATAAAGCAAGGATTAGAATATGCTAAAAATAATTTTCTAAGACCAGTATTCATACATAGTAATTATGGACTCAATTTAAATTTCAAAGAGATAGACTTAAAAGGACATAATATTTTTCACTATTGCTCAATAAGAAATCAAGATAGCATAAGAAAAATAACTAATAACTATATTCTTACAATTGAATATCCTGAAGATGTAGAATTTGTAAGAAATATGAAATTAGAAGAAAATATAATATTAAATATATCATCTTATTATTTAAGTGATATAGAGAATTTTGTAACAAAATTATTCAATAAGACTAACAGAATTAATCTAAATATATTAGACATTGATAAACAGTTTAATTATACCCTATATGAAAAGCAACTAATAAATATTTCTGATTATATTTATTACGAATATTTGAATAAAGGAATAATTAAAGAACTAAATGTAATAACGGATGAATTGTTTATGGAAAAAAAAGAATTATGTGATAGTGGATTGAATTCTTATACCCTTGCTAGCAACGATAAGTTTTATGTTTGTCCAGAATTTTACTTTAATTTTCCTTTGGATCATATAGGAAGTTTAAATGATGGAATAAAAGAGAAATACAATAGACATTTATACTCAGAAGAATATTCTCCACTTTGCAATAAATGCAGTATTTGTCATTGTAATTCTTGTAGTTTTGAAAATTATATAAATACAAATGAAGTTAATATACCGGCTAAGAAGTCATGTGTAAAATCTAGTATTGAATATAGAGTATCTTATGAATTACAGAAAAAATTATTAGAATTAATGGAGTTTGATAGACATATAAAGCCGCTAAATTATTTAGATCCATTTGTTGATGTTTTAGAAAAAAATCCTGTAAATGGAATTTTAAATAAAAAATACTTGGAGGATAACTAAGTTGAAAGTAGTTGGAACATTAACACAGGAAGAAAGTAGAAATTTAGAAGAGCTTCTTGAAAAGAAAATAGCCTTAGAAAACTTGTTGAAAATCTTATCGGAAAGTCAAGAAATTTATAAAAAAGTAGTTAGAGATTATAAAAACATAGTAGAAGAATATGAAAAATGGTGGACAGATACATCCGATAAATATATTTGGGAAAGTATTGAAAATTCTTTTTGGTCAATTGATTTTAAATCTAGGAAAGTATATTTAGTAGATGAATAATATGTTTGATTGGAGTGAACACAAAAAAATAATTGATAAATTTATATTACCACAGAAAAAGAAAATTATATATTTAATAGTAGTCATACTATTAGGAATAATTGCGAGTATGGCGATTCCTTATCTATTTGGGAAAATTATTGATTTGATAGTAATAAAAGAATTGCAATTAGTATTAAAGTTTATTCTCATAAGTCTATTTTTAAATATATTTCAAAGTTTAAGCAGTATTTTGGAGGAATGGATAGGCAATATATTATCTATAGATTGTTCAAATAGTATAAAAGAAGCGATGTTCGCTAAAATATTAGATACGAGATATGAATTTTTAAATTCGTATGGTGAAGGGGAACTTGTAAGCAGAATAGAAAATACAGGTGATAAAATAGTTAGTTTCTATATAGACTTTTTTTCAAGCATAGTTATGATTATGTTTAGCATATTTATATCTGCTTATATTATGATTAGGATATCATTAAAGTTATTTATAATTGCGATTATATTACTTCCATTGACCTACGGAATTAACTATATATTCAAAAGTATTATTATTAGTAAACAAAGAGACTATATTACTAAATTAGATACATATTCAGATTATCTAATAGATACGATTTCAAATTTAACTGGAATAAAACTAAATAATTTAGAAAAAATATTTAAAGGAAATTATGGGAAAAAGCTTAAGGATTTAAAAAATGTATCTATGTCTAATTTGAAGATAAAGATGACTGTAACGAGTTTACAGGATTTAATAACTATTATTTTAAGTTCTCTAATATTATTCATTTCTGCAAAATTAATAATATTAGGAAATTTGACATTGGGAAATATAGTTGCCTTTAGTAGTTATATGGAAAAGTTACATTCGTCAATTAAAAACATTGGCGATTTAAACTTATCTTTTAATGAAGTTATTGTAGATTTAGAGCGTTATAAGAGAATTATGGATAATGATATTGAAAAGAAAACTTATGGAAAGAAATTGTCAAAAGTAACTAGCCTTAAATTTAAAAATGTTTCATTTAAATATGATGATAAATACATATTGAAAGACTTTTCATTTGAAATATCGAAGCCTGGTCTATATGGAATAGTTGGAGAAAATGGATCTGGAAAAACAACTATATTTAATCTAATAAGCAAACTTTATACTAATTATGATGGTGAAATTTTAATTAATTGCAATGAAATAAGTGACTATAAAGATGAAGAATTAAGAAATGAAGTTTTGTTTATAGAGAGTAAACCATTTATATTACGTGATGATTTAACTTCTAATATTACATTATTAGAGAAAAATAAGGTAGATGAATCGTATTTAGAAAAAATAATAAAAAACTTAGATTTAAGGAATGTTGAAAATCATAATAGATCGAATATAAAAGATACATTATCTAAAGGAGAACAACAAAAAATACAACTAGCCAGGTTGTTACTTAAGGAATATCCTCTAATTTTATTGGATGAGTGTTTTTCAGCGTTTGATGAAGTGACTAAAAAAACAGTAATCTCAGAATTAAAGAAAAGAAGCAAAAATAGTATTATTATCATTATTTCACATGATCAAGAAATTATAAAGAGGTGTGATAAGACATTATTTATATTGGATAAAAAGAATTATGGATGAGGTAATTGTAACGATTATATGCTATATATTGTGAGTTTTAGTTATAAAAGTTATGAAATAAATAAAAGTATTCACAAAAGTTAGCTGATTTTATTGGTGAAATTTTATAAAATGAAATCATAAAAGGAATGAACAAGTAATTCAATAATAAGTTTAATAGTTTTTTATATTAGATACTATTACAGTTTTAAATACTGTTTTATAGTATATAAATAGTTTAAAATGGGAGGAGAATTCATTATGTGATATAGTGTAGTTATATTAAACATACTTAGATTGAACCGTAACTAAAAAAGAGAAATAATTTGAATTTTATAAGGAGACTTTAAATGAAAGATTTTAATATTGAAGAAATTGACTTTAATGAACAAGTTGAAGAAAAACTTAATAGTGAAAAAATTGATTTAGATGATTGTGAAGTATTAGAAGAAGCTACAACTCCTAGTTTTGGATTCTCATGTCCACATGGATGGTTTGGCGCTTATTGTCATTAATAATTGAATTAAAAATTCCCCTTTTCTGGTGCTAGAAAAGGGGAAATTTTGATTAGTGATTATTGATTTTTTATTAGAGTAGGATTATAAAATGAAAACACACATAATACAAAATAAAAATGGAGAATTTATATTATTTTTGCCAAATACATGTAGATTTTTTAAAATTAGTAAATCTGTAAAAAATATAGTTTTAGATATTGAAAAAGGGATTGATAAAAAGATAATTGTCGATAAATATAATATTGATTTTGAAAAATACGAGAAAATTCTTGAGCTTGTAAATCAAGAAATTATCGAAGTACCAAAAAATATAGACAAAGTTAAGAAAATATCAAAATTAGCGTTACATATAGTAAATGGATGTAATCTTAATTGTATATATTGTTATGCCAATGGAGGAACTTACAATTCTACCAGTAGTGTTATTTCTAATAAAACGCTCAAGCAAACAATTGATACATTTTATAATAGATTTGATTGTATTGAGTGTATTCAATTTTTTGGAGGAGAACCCACATTAAATTTAGGCGCTATTGAGTTTGTATGTGAATATGTTAAACGTTTATACGAATCAAATAGAATAAGTAAAATTCCGAACTATACGATTACTACTAATGGAACATGCGCAACAGATTATTTTATTGATTTGATTAATAAATATAATATTGATGTAACAGTTAGTTTAGATGGCAATAAGGATATAACTAACGAAACAAGACTAAATAGACAGGGATATAAGACGGCAGATGTTATAGAAAATAATATAGTAAAGTTGAGAAATAAGACAAATCAACCGATCGCAGCAGAAGTAACCTTTACACAATGGCACATAAATAAAGGCATCAGTGTTCAGGATACTGTTGATTATTTGTATGATAAATTTAAATTTAAGGCGATTCATGTGGTCCCTGTTAGTGCAAAAGAACATGCATCTTATAGGTTAAAAAACAGAGAAACTTTTCTTGATGCGGTATCATCTTCTTTTAAAAATAAAAAAGTAAAATATATGCTTGTAAATCAAATATTAGATAGTTTATTTAACAAAAAAATTTCAAATAAAATATGTGGTGCAGGCGCGACCGTATTTTCAGTTTCAGCTAAAGGAGATATTTATCCATGTTTTATGTTAAATGATTGTGAAGAATATAAATTGGGAAATGTATATTCATTAACTGATGAATTTTGGGATATACAAGAAGGACCAATGAGTAAATATTATAAGTATGATAGGTTTAAATATGATAAGTGTAATGAATGTTTTAACCGTACAATATGTCATGGATGTATGGGAATAAACCAGTATACAACTGGAAATATATTTGAATCGGCAGAAGAAGAATGTGAATTTATGAGAAAATTGACAGAAGAGGTTATTATCTCTGTTTTGGAAAGTTAATATATGAAGAACAATAGACCTAAAGCAGTAAATGATATTAATGAATATATTTTATTTGAGAACAAAAATAAAGAAGATATATATTGTATAGGTAGTATTGAGAAAGACAGATATATAGAAGTTAAAGAAGAACAAAAGAATGCTATAATGAAATCTATTAAGTATTTTGATGGGACTAACGATATAGGGGAAATTAATGAAAAGCTTAAGAAAATAGAAAATATAGATTTAAATATTAATAAGTTGTATAACTTATTATTGGAAGCAGGGTTACTTGAAAATGAACAAGTTGATTTAAATAAAAATGAATTTGAAAGATATGGTCTTAAGATAGCATCTATACCATTAGATAAGCTATCAAATTTATTTTATTTTTTTTCAAAGTATTCTAGATTATATTTAATAGTATTGATATTTGCTGCTTTTTTTTCATTCCCCTTGATACCAAAAATGTTATCAAGATTGTTGTATTTTAACATTTATAAAACATTAGACTCTTCAGTTTTGAGCTTGATTTTATCTTTGTTTTTAACAACAGCAAGTGTACTTGTACATGAATTTTCACATGCTATTTTTTCTAAAAAATATGGATTAAATCCAAATAAAATGGAAATAGTATTATACTTATATTTAAATCCAATTGCATATATAAAAACTAATGGGATTTATACGCTTTCTAAGCGAAAAAGAATAGTTGTCTGGAGTGTTGGAATATTATCAAATTTAATTATATTTTTTATTTCAGTAATCATCCAAAATTATACTACAGGCACAGTTAGTAAAGTTTTTTTATTGTTAGCATACACTAATTTAGGATTAGTAGTAACAAATTTTATACCATTTTTGCCACTAGACGGATATTATATACTAACCACTTTGTTTCAATTAACAAATTTAAGAAAAAAATCATTTGGGGGACTAAAAAAAATATTTAAGGAAGAAACTTTTAAAAAGAGGGTCATTTATATAGTATACAACTTTATTTCGATAGTTATATTATGTTATATTATCGTAGTACCAATAGTTCAAGTTATATATAATTTTTATTTAGCTTATTTAAGAAATAATAATATATTTGAAGGCTTGAATGAAATTTGGATGTATCTTATATTGGCAGTTTTAATGGTTTTTTCACGAATTATTGATAGAAAACAAAAATAATGCTGGAGGTTAATATGAAAGATGAAATTCTTCTAGAAATAAAAAACTTAACAAAAAAATATAAAAATAATACTGCATTAGATAATGTTGATTTAAGAATATTAAAAGGAAAAGTGTATGGATTTATTGGAAAAAATGGAGCAGGAAAAACTACATTAATTAGAATGATTACTGGTTTAGCTTTTCCAACTAGTGGAGAGATATCTATATTTGGAAACAAAGGAGAGAAAAATTTACAAAATTCAAGAAAAAAGATTGGAGCTTTAGTGGAAGGACCAACGCTTTATCCATTTATGACTGCAAAAGAAAATTTGAGGAGTCAGCAAATTCAAAAAGGTATAAATGATGAAAATGAAATTGAAGAGATTTTAAAACTTGTAAATCTTGAAAATACTGGTAAGAAAAAGACTCGTAATTTTTCTTTGGGTATGAAACAAAGATTAGGAATAGGGCTTTCTTTAGTTGGAAATCCAGATCTTTTAATTTGGGATGAGCCTATAAATGGACTTGATCCAGAGGGAATTAAGCAAATTAGAGAATTGATTAATCATCTTAATAAAGATCTAAATAAAACAATTTTAATTTCAAGTCATATATTAGAAGAACTTGAAAATACAGTTACCGATTTTATTTTAATAGACAATGGGAAAATAATTGAAACTATTACAAAAAAAGAATTATCAAAGCATAAAACAGAATATATTTATATTAAAACAAGCGATAATGAAAAAACTATAAATATATTTAAGGGAAAATTTCCTAATATAGAGATTAATAAAGAGAATGAATTTGTATGTATAAGAAATTTTAATGATAATATAGATTTATTGTCTTCCTTATTGGCAGACAACAAAATTCAAATTAGAGAAATGAAGAAAGAAAGAGAATCTTTAGAAGATTATGTATTTGATAGAATAGGAAGAATGTAATATGAAGAATATACTAAAGTCCGAATTATATGAATTTATACGAGATAAAAAATATCTAATTCTACTTATTATATCAATTATATTACAATCTGTTTTATTGCTTGACAAGAATATAAAAAACACATCAGAAATGATATACCATAGTTTCTATAATATGCCATTGTTATTTATTGTTGTTAATGTTTTTATATCTTTATATATAGGAGGTAATTTTTTAGATAGAAAAATTAATAGATACATTGTAAGTGGACATGATAGAACTAATATTGTTATAGTCAAGACATTTGTTGTGATTGTATTTTCTAATTTAATTTTGATGTTACAACCAACAATAGTCACCGTAATTAGTATGATAAAAAATGGTAATGGAACAGATAATATAAATATTTTAGAAATATTTCTGGTTACATTATTGTTAAATACATCTTTTTTAGTCATCACTGTATTTTTAGCCTTTTTGTTTAAAGATATAGGGAAGACCTTAGCTTCATCTGTTGGGATTTATTTCATTGTGATTTTTTTATTGAATTCTAATAACGCAGTTCAATTGGCTCACTTTATTCCAATGGGACAAGGTAGATTGCTGATAGAAAACAGTATTAATTTGATGGAAGCAATAGTTTTAGCTAATGTATATTTTTTTGTTTTTTTAATAGGAACAATAAAGTATTTTAAAAAATGTGATTTAAAATGATAATGGAGGTAAATATGAAAAATATTATGAAAAAAGATTTTTATCAGATAAAACATAATAGATTCTTACTAATATCTTTCGTGGCTATTTTATTGCTAGGTATTTTTAGTTCCTCTGGATATTTATTGGATTTGAATTCAAGAAAAGATGCTATTGGAATTTTTGATGCAATGGTTTATGATTCAACTGTAATTGTAATTTTAGTTACAATAATTATTACATCAATTATGGGAACAGAATTTAAAAATAGAACGGTTAATAATGATGTTTATATAGGAAACTCCAGAAGTAATATTTTCTGGAGCAAAATAATTGTTTATATGTTTGCTTATAACTTAATGATATTGATATATCCTATAGCTGGATGTATTAGAATGGGGTTAAGTCTTGGATATGATTTAAATTTATACTTGAATATTGAACATATTATTAAAATAGCATTCTTTTCAATAATATTAAATAGTGCCATGTATTCAGTTTGCGTATTCTTTATATTTGTTTTTAAAGATATGGCAAGATCATTATCATTATCTATAGTATATATTTTTTCATTTGCATTATTAATAGCATATGGAAAGCCTATGGGATTATTTGATAAGATTTTTATATTAAACTATATTCCAATTCAACAAATAAGGGATATTCTATATGCTGATATGAATGGATTTAATGAAATTATATCTTTTGTGAGTGGTATAATGCTATTATTTTTTTTCTTATTATTATCAAAAATCATATTTAGAAGACAGGACTTGAAGTAAAAGGTGTTGTTGCAAAATTATGAAAATTCTTTATGGATGCAGATAGAAAACTCTCCACCCCAATAATTCAATTCATTATCAATATATTTATCAGTATTTTTCCTTAATTTGGTCAAGTCATATATCAAGATGTTCTTATTGAAATATTCTACCATAAGGACATCTTTTTTACTTTTATATTCATCGTAAATATTTGATAATTCATTTATGCTTAAATTTTTATATTTGTTTTTGTCTAAAGTATTTATTGACTTTTGTATGTGATAATTTGAGTTTTATATTCGGCATAAAATTCTTTAGCTTTAGAGTTTGATTTATAGATCTCATAAATAGATTTATTCAAATTTAAAATGTTTAAAGCTTCAATTGCAGTATAGATTTGTTCAAATCTTTTTCTATATCCTTAATTTATCTAAAGTTTTTTGTCTGCTAATGGATTTTTTTTGAATTTTATTTTCTAGATCTATATTAGATGTCAGCCCATACTTTCTGAGTTGATTTAAAGTGTCAGCCATAGTATTCATATTGTATTTCTTTGCCCATATTTCATAAGCTTTAGAAGATTGTATCTTTTTATTATTTTTTAAGTCTATTAGATTGTCAACTTTTTTGTATGCTTTCGTAGAAGAATCAAAATCAATTTTTACGAACTTTTTATTTATATTATTCTCGATTCTTTCCTTGATCTTTTCATTGGTATAATCTTTTCCAAGAGTAGTTTCTTTAGCACGAATAAATCGTCCTTTTTCTTCTTGCTCTTTATGACGAAAAGATAGGTACTTGCCTAATTTGATTTCGTATCCATATTCTTCCATAGCTTTTAAAAAATTATCATAGCTATTAGACTTTTGAATAGCAAGATTAATAGATATTTGAAGTCTATATTTCCAAGATATCCCTTTTTTAAATTCCATATATCCTTTATATGATTTTCCATTAGTTTTATATTTAGTTTTAAATCCCACAGAAGAAATAGGAAAATCAAAGGAATTACTTGAAAGTTGTTGTAAGGAAATTTGTAATAATTTAGGAGAGAATAAACAAGATAACTTAAAATTAACACAATTAGTTAAAGAAACCTTTAGGTGTTTAAAAATTCCAAATGAAAGCATGATAATTTATGAAACTGAAGACAAAATAGTAAGGCAAATTATAGGGAGTTTAAATGGACTTGCTTCAGGAATTAACGATCTTAGAAATCATTATGGAAGTGGACATGGAAGAGAAATGAGTTTTAAAGCTTTGAGTAAAAAGCATGTAGAACTTTCTGTGGGTGCTAGCATAACATTGACTAGATATTTTTGGGATTCTTTTAGAGAAATCGAAAATGGCAAAAAGATATAAGAACAAGAAGTGAAGATGTTACCTCTCCACTTCCTTTCCATAGTAATTTTCATAGTTTTTCCTATATTGAACAAGGTCAGAAAATTGTTCTTTATTCAAAGAATACTCTTGCATAAGGGTGTTCTTTTTTTCTTGCAGCTTATCGAGTCTTGTTAATATTTCTTTTGTATTTGGTAGTTTTTTATAGTTTTCTAAGATTTCTTTTGCAGCTATTTTATAGACGAAAAGTTCGCTATAATATTTTTCTGCAAATTGTTTATCTTCAGGATTTTTCTTGTTGTATTTATAAACTCATGATATTTATTTATAATATTTACATTTTTTCATATCTTGTGACAGATTTTTTTATTTCGGTTTATACATCAAAATGAGAACAAAAATATCAGGCTAACTAAGATAAAGATATGCTTGACATGAGATTGAAGTAAAGAGCAATTTCTAAAATAAAAGGCAAAATTTAAAATAGTATTATAGTAATAATTTTTTAGAACAAGGAATTCAAAGAGTAAGTGACGAAGTATTTTCAATGACTAAAAATTATATAGCAAAGAGAATAATTAAATAATATTCACAAAAGTTAGCTGAAATAAATTTCTAACTACTATAAAATTAAATTAGAAATAAGGCAGTAAAAGCGTTAGTAGCATAAAGGAGATATGTAATGAAAGAAAAATTAAAAAAAATATTTTTGGGGTTAATTTTTGTATTGGCTATTTGTGTACTTATCTTACCTAATAATAATGTAGCAGCATCCGATGGAGAAAATTTGAGCTATAGTGATATTGAAAAAATAGGAGATGAAGTTCAGAAATACATCATTGTAGATAATGATAGGCTATATTTTGATTATCAAAGTGCACAAAATAACAACGAAAATCCAGAAGTTATAGACCAAGGCTTACTGTTAGAATCAGTTAGTTCAAATTATGCAGAATTTAATACAGAAGGTTATAGTACTCGCTCAATAGGTTTACCTATATGGGGAAATTATTGTGGACCAGGTTATGGCGGAAAGGATTCAGATGAACCAGTTACTGATGTACTAGATGAAGGTTGTAGAAGACACGATCAATGCTACAAGTGGTCTCCAACTCTTAGAAAGAATTGTAAATGTAATAAAGACTTGGTAGATTATATTGATGCACATAAAAGCGAAATGTCAGGAACAATGGCTAAAGTTGCATGGGCAATTAGAACGTATTTTAATACTGTGGGGCAAGTTGGATGCTAAGAACTAATATAGGGAAATACACATTTGTACTCGGTATAATAGTGTTTGTTATTTCATATATTCTTCCTGTGAATTTATTAGATAAATTTACAGAATTAAAGCCTTTAGGTATAAGCACGATTTTTATATGCCCTATACTTGGGATAATTGGCTTGATATCTTCCGTAAAAAGAAAATCTATATTATTTGCTTTTTTGAACTTGTTATTGCTATTATCTTTCCCAATTACTATGTTCATTGGAAATATACTTTTTAAGTAGTTGGTATAGAAAGTGAAAAGTAAAAATATAATCAAAGGAATATATCTTCTAGTTCTTATTTTTGCAATATTTAAATTGTTTAATTTAAATATTAGTAATTATGAACAATTTTATGAATTATCTAATTATGAAATAAAGAAGAGGCAGTTGAATCAAATAGATTGGAAAGATATAGGCAAAAAAGATGGCATATATCTATTAACATCAAAAGATTGTCTTTATTGCTTACATTATATAAGCAATGGAATAGAGCTAGTAAAAAAAGAAAGTGAAAGACATGATTTATTTAAGAATGTTGTAGATTTAGACATAGGTGAATATTTTAACAATGCTGAGTTTAATAGGACCTTAGATTATTATGGGATCAATACCATTATAATTAGAAACGATTAACAAATATTTATATAGCTTGGCACATATACATAATTTAAAAAAAACGGAAGAAAAATTTTATTAAAAGTAAAATTGATAGATGAAAAAGGGAAGTATTCACAAAAGTTAGCTGATTAAATTTTGAAATTCTTATACAATTATTATGATAAAAAGTCTAATGTGAATTTGTAAAAAGTAGATGAATTTATAGTAATGATAATAAGTAGACATTATGAGACTAAACACTAGACTGTTATAAATGAACATTTAAGGAGAAATTAAATTGATGAATAGTATTCTAAGCATAAAAGATTTAGAAAAGTATTATGAAGATTCGCCTGTATTGAAATCTATTAACATAAATATAAATGAAGGCGAAATATATGGATTATTAGGTAGAAATGGTGCGGGGAAAACTACTATAATGAAGATTATATTAGGATTAACTAAACCAACTAAAGGGAAAGTTATCTTGCTTGGTTCTGATACTAGCACTGATAAAGGAAAGGAAGTATTAAAGAACGTTGGTTGTATTATAGAAAGCCCTGGTTTTTATAGTAATTTGACGGCAACAGAAAATTTAATGATATTTGCAAAATTAAGAGGCGACTCTGAAAACTCAGTAAAAGAAGCTTTAAAGTTAGTGAATCTTCCATATAATGACAAAAAGCTTTTTGGCAAGTATTCATTAGGAATGAAACAAAGGCTTGCAATTGCAAATGCTATAATGCACAAACCAAAAGTTTTGATTTTAGATGAACCAATAAACGGTTTAGATCCAATAGGAATTGCAGAAGTTAGAGATTTAATTAAATCTCTAAAAGAAAATGGAACTACTATTCTTATTTCTAGCCATATTTTACCAGAGTTAGAAAATTTGGCAGATAGGATAGGAATTATTAACGATGGAAATTTAATTGATGAAATTAATTTGGAAGAATGGAACTCTCATAATGAATTTGGAGTTAAGATTTATGTTGATAAGACTCAAGAAGCAATAAATTTATTATCTAAGAATGGAGTGAATTCTGAGCAAATGGCAACCTTTAATAAAGGAATTATTATAAAAAATGAAAATGTTAAGGTTTCCGATTTAAATAAAATTTTTATAAAAAATGACTTCGAAGTAAATGGAATTATTGAAGAGAAAATAACACTTGAAGATTATTTTAAAAAAGTTACAGGAGGTCAAGGAATTGGGTAATTTAATATTTTCAGAATTTAAAAAGCAAAAGAGATCAAAAGTTGTATATATATCTTTGGTATTAGTTATAGCTTATCTAACAATGATATTAATATATACTAATGAAGCTACAGGACTCTTTGACAGTTTCGTATACTTATATAAGTTTTCATTAAGTTATATGAATTATTTAATATTACCAATGATTTTACTATCATTCTTAACAACATCATTTTCAAATGATTATAATAATGACACAATTAAGTATATATGGACAATACCTATTTCAAGAACAAAATATTTTTTATCTAAATTAATTTACTTATTTATGATATCTCTAGCTATCATGATTTTCGTGTTCTTAACAGTTTGTATTACAGGTTTTTTAACTAGATTTCATGATAGTATGACAACTGAGTTAGTTTCAAGATTTTTTTTACTATGTATTAGAAGTTCGATATTTATTTTTTTAAGCGTAATACCAGTGTCAATAATTACTATTGTTACAAAAGGTAATGCTGCTACTACAAATTTAATAGGAAGCCTTTATATAGTAGTTACATTTTTTTTAATGAAAAAGTTGCAAGGTATAAGTCCTTTAGCAAGCAGCCATAATGTAATTTGGTATAACAACTTTGAAGGAGTAGAAAGTAGTCCATATATAGGATATTTTATAGCAAACATTGTTATTGTATTTGCAATTTATGTTTATATATCAATAAAAATTTTAAAAAAACAAGATGTGTAGGTTAACTAAGGTGATTAGCATGGTACAGATAGAATTAAAAAAACTTAAACGCAAAAAACTTTTACTCATTTTATTTATAGTTTGCCTAATTTCATCTCTTATACAATATGGGATGGGAAATATGACATATAACGATATAAAATATGGATCAACTTTTGGCTGGTTCTTAAAAAATGGTCTAAGTGTGAATTCATATTATATTTTTACTCCAATATTTACATTAATAGGAATGGAATTGTTTTTAATGGAAAGCAGAGATAAGGTATGGAATAATTTATTAACTTCACCTATTAAAATAGAAGATATAGTTAAAAGCAAAAAAAGCGTTAGTCTTATATTATCTTTAATATATTCTTTGCTTACATTTTTATTGATGCTTTTTTTTGAAATCAAACTAAACTTAGAGTCAATAAATTTTAATGTAGTAATACAATACTTTATTAAGTACATGATTCATTCATTGGTAAGTTATTTAATATCGTGGTTAATAATAAGCGTTATGTTATATTTTAAACAAAATTTACAAATAGGAGTAATTGTTGGATTTGTTGTTTCATTCTTTGGAGTATTTGTTTCACAATTAAATATGGCTTACTTATATGTTGTAAATAGTATGTTTTACATTTCTAAAGCTATAGATTCTACAAACAAAGAAAAATTAATTTCAGCAATAATAGTTTTGCTAGTATTTATGTTGCAAAAAATTATACTTAGTAAATACTGCGAAAAAATATATGAATGAGATTGATAAATAGGATGCGTTTATTATGAAATCTACGCATTATATTTATAAAACTAAAGAAAGGAGGAGAGATTATGTCAAAAAAAATGGAGAATTGGAAAAAAGCTATCTATTTTAAAAATGAAGATGTTGATAATCCAGCAGGAGATATTTTCCGCGAATTATCTGATAGCGAACTTGATGGAATGATGGCAGGTGGAACAGCAAATACACATTGTCATTGCTATTCTGGAAAAGATTCATGTGGTCATGGTTGCACTATAACTACAGAATGTCCATTTGCAACTTTAATTTGTTGCTGATGGATATAAATTTCCATATGTGAATGGGGGGGCGGATGGTATATTTCTGCCTCCCGTTTTTTAATATACTATCAGGAGGATGTATAATTGAAATCGATTGAAGAATTTAAAAATTTTGCTTATTCTTTTGAGAGAAAAGATTATGAACTAAATTTTAAAAATTATAAGATAGCTAAAGTTAGAAAAAAGTACTGGGAATCTTTTTTGGGTGATGATTTCATAAATTATGAAGATTATTTATTGAAGGCATATAATATTGATAGTGATAGATTTGAATGTATTTTAGAGGAGTCAAACTTTAAGATTAAAAATACTGTAGAAATGAAAAAAATAGAAAAATTTTTATACTATATGCAATCACAGGAATATTTGGAATATAAGTTGCCTAAATTCTATGTTAGGAACAATAAATATAAAAAAGTGAAGCCTTTATTTTATGATTTTTATAAGCCATTTATAAATGTTGGAGTTATCAATTTAAAAAAATGTTTAAAATTTTATAATATTTCGGAAGATATCATTAATCAATTTACTATTCAGCTTATAAATAAATTAATAAATATAACATATAGGACAATAATTCTTGAGTTAAATATTGCTAAAGAAAACGAAAAGCTAATAGGTGAAAATAAATATGAAAGATATGAATATTTTACAGAACATTATATTGAAGAGCACTTTTGGGATATTTTGGAAGAATATCCTGTAATGTTAAGATTAATGGTTGAAGCAGTAAATAATTGGGTGACTGCAACTTTTGAATTTATTAAACATTTTTATGATGATATCCATGATTTAAAAAAGTACTTTTTAATTTCAGATATAATAACAAAAGTTGACTTAAATATTTCAGATTCTCACAATAATGGAAAATCTGTTATTATAGTACATTCTGAAAATGGGAAAAGTGTTGTTTACAAGCCTAGAACTCTTGAATTAGATGAAAAATTTCAAGAGACAATAAAACTTTTTAATAGGTTAACAAATAGTAATTTATATACCTATAAAGTAATTGATAAAAGAGATTATGGTTGGTCTGAATATATAAGTTATGAATCTTGCAGTTCTGAATTAGATATGCAAAATTATTATGATGAATTAGGAAAGCTGTTATTTATCTTATATGTCTTAAGAGGTAATGATGTTCACTATGAGAACATAATTGCACATGGGAAACATCCAGTTTTAATAGATATAGAAACAATATTTCATAATAAAATGGTTGATAAAATTCATAGGGGTGCTGATGATAAAATTTATGAAACTATTGAAAATTCAGTGAGAAGAGTAGGGATATTACCTAATATTATATGGGGAAGAGGGAAAGATATTGGTGTAGATGTAAGTGCAATGACGAATGATGAAAGTAAAGAAATTCCAATTGAAACAGCAAGTATATTAGATATTTTAACTGATGAGATGAGAATAGATTATAAAAGATCTGTTTTAGAGAAGAAAAATAATACTCCGTTTATTAAAAATAAAGTGGTAGATACTTTTCAATATAAACAGGAATTGAAAAAGGGATTTATAAATAGTTACAGGCAGTTTTTATCAGAAGATTCAAAGAAAATCTTATTAAAGGATGTCGATAAATATAATCATAAAGAATCAAGACAAATTTTAAGGGCTACACAGTATTATTCATCTCTTATTCAGCTATCTTTTCATCCTGATTTCATGAGAAGTGGTTTAGATAGAGAAATGTTGTTTTCAAAATTATGGACTCAAGTTGAAGAAGAAAACAAGTTGAAAAGAATTTCGGGCATTGAGCTTTTGTCTCTTATAAAAAATGATATACCTATGTTCGTTTCAAAAATAGGGACTTTTAGTATAGAAGATAAAGATAATAATAAAGTTGAAAACTTTTATAAAGAAACATCAATTAATCTTGTTAAAAAGAATATAGCGGATATTTCAGAAGAAGATTTGAGGTTTCAGATTTTGATGATCACTACTGCATTAAATTATGATCCAAAATATAATTTTATTAATAATAAAGAATTGAGACATGATAGAATTCTAAAGATTATAAAGAAATCATCAGATTTGGAGCTAAAAAAGAGTGAACTTATAGAAATATCAGAAAAAATTGCAAACCATTTAATCGAATTATCATACATTGGTGATAATAATGATATAAGTTGGATGGATATGAATATCGTAGGAGAAAAAACTAATGATTGGAATATAGTTCCTGTAGGTATGGATTTATATAATGGTATTTCAGGTATATTAATATATTTTATATATCTATATAAAGAAACAAAAAATCATAAGTATTTTCAAGTAATAGAGCAATGCTTTGAAACGATAAGGGGTTATTTTAATAAAAGGGATAAATATAAAGATAATAAAATTTTGTTTGGCGGATTTTCAGGAGAAACACCTATTATATACG
>UMIY01010318.1_pt1 | contig 35863 bp, 27 predicted proteins | sample 1965921 | NCBI WGS metagenome assembly UMIY01 (sample SAMEA4836134, study PRJEB28245) | human gut metagenome | biome: gut microbiome; material: fecal sample | place: Denmark | collected 2008
CGAAAATTCGGGCGGCGCCGCCTGACTGAATACGATTTATTTTATAAGCCTGGTGCGCATTGCGTTGAGCACGGCCACGAGCATTACGCCCACGTCGGCCACGACCGCGATAATGAGCGGCAGGTCGATTACTATGCCGAGCACCATAACGGCGAGCTTTACGAGCAGCGAGCCGACTATGTTCTGGAACACTATCCTGCGCGTGCCCTTTGCAATCTTTTTGCCCTTGGGCAGAAGTTCGAGGTTGTCGGTGACGAGCACCAAATCGCTCGCCTCTATCGCCGCGTCGGAACCGACTTTGCCCATAGACACTGCACAGTCTGCCGCAGCCATTACGGGCGCGTCGTTTATGCCGTCGCCCGCATACAGCAGTTTGCCGCGCTCTTTCAGCTTTTCCGCCGCCGCAAGTTTGTCGCCGGGAAGAAGGCCCGCTTCAAAGCCGTCCAGCCCCACTTCCTTTGCCACGGCCGCGGCGCGGGCGGGATTGTCGCCCGTGAGCATAGTGCAGTAGGCAACGCGCTGCGCCTTCAAGTCGGCAATCGCCTGTTTTGCACCGCTCTTCACGGCGTCGCCAATCTCTACGCAGCCCGCATATTCGCCGTCAAACGCCACATATATGAGGGTGTAAATGCTCTCTTTCTTTTCGCACTCAACGCCGTTTTCCTCCATCAGCGCGGCGTTGCCGCAAAGCACGGTTTTGCCGCCGGAAAGGCACTTTATGCCCCTGCCAGCAATCTCTTCCGCGTCAGATACTGCATAGGGGGAAGAGATATTTGCAAACGCCGCCGCTATCGGGTGGGAGGAATACTTTTCGGCCGCGGCCGCAAGCATAAGCGCGCGTTCGCTCGTATATGAATTTACGGCAAACGAACCTTCGGTAATGGTGCCCGTCTTGTCGAACGCCGCAACGGTGCAAAGGGCGAGTTCGTCTATCGCCGTGGAGCCCTTGGCGAGTATGCCGAACCTTGCGCACTGACCTATGCCGCCGAAATACGAAAGGGGCACGGATATGACGAGCGCGCACGGGCAGGATATTACGAGGAAAGAGAGAGCCTTGGATATCCAGTCTGAATAGGTAGCCCAGGCGAACGCGCCCGAAACGGCGCATACTATGGTGGGAACGAGCGCCGCGACGATTAAAGCGGCCGCGCACACCGCGGGAGTGTAGTACTTCGCAAACTTTGTTATAAACTTTTCGGGCTTTGCCTTTTTTGCGGTGGAATTTTCCACGAGGTCGAGTATTTTTGCAACCGCAGAATCGGCGTACCTGCGCAATACACGCACTTCAATCACCTTAGAAATGTTTATCGCGCCCGACAAAATCTCCTGCCCTTCGCGCGCTTCGAGCGGCAGCGATTCGCCGTTTAAAGAGCGCATATCGAGCGAGGTTTCGCCCTTTACTATCACGCCGTCAACGGGCACTTTTTCGCCCGCCTTAATGAGTATTATGTCGCCTTCGAGCAAATCTTCGGGCTTTACCACAATCTGGCTGCCGTCTTTTAAGAGCGTGGCGCTCTCGCTCTTCAAGTCCATAAGTTTGGTTATGGAATTGCGCGACGAGCCCACCGCTATCGACTGCAACAGTTCGCCCACCTGATAAAGGAGCATTACTGCAACGCCCTCGTATATGCCGTCGCCCGAAACCACGCCGAGCACTATCGCCGCGACGGAGGCAATCGTCATAAGAAAGTTTTCGTCGAAGATTCTGCCCTTAGAGATGTTTTTGGCGGTATTGACCAGCACTTCCCAGCCGACAGAAAGGTACGATACGGCGAACAGCGGGTAGGAAATTATTACGCCGACATCCCCTCCCGCGAGGTTTAAAACCAGGGCGGGAATGAAGAATACGACCGATACTATTATCAAAACAATCTCTTTTAAGTGCTGTTTGAAGAGCGACTTCTTTTTGGGCTTGCCGTCGTCAATCTCCACGTCCTCGAAGTGGGTTATCTCGTACACCGCCTTATCGTAGGCGGCGGAATCGGCGCAGCTGAGCGTGACGGACATATTCATAAAGTCCACCGCGGCATCTACGCCGTCGATTTTATTCAGAATCTCTTCGAGTTCCCTGCCGCAGTTGGCGCAGCAGAGGTTCTTTATTTTAAGTTTTACGCCAGAAGGGCCTTCTTTGGCGCCGCTCTCTTCCGCGCCGCCTTCCGAATGGCCGTGTAAGCAACAGCCGTCGTTGTGGTTATGGCCGCAGCACTCTCCGTGAACGTGTTCTTCGCCGTGCGTATGTTCGCGGTTATGTTCGTGACCGCAGGTGCAACTTTCTCCGTGGGAGTGTCCTTCGCCATTATGGTCAGAACTTTCGCCGTGCGCGTTGACTGCGGCTCCCGGCGAGAAATGTTCAACAACTTTAACATCTTCAAAACCGTTGCAGCACTTTATTACCTCGGCTGCCGTCTCTTCACTTTCGCACGAAAAGCGCACCTTCTGGGCGATAAAATCGACGGAAGCGCCCTCTACGCCCTCTATCCTGTTTATAAGCTCTTCAAGCTCGGCCGCGCACGCCGCGCAGTCGAGGCCTTCAAGTCTGAGTACCTTATTCATTGCAGTGCAGATGCTCCTTTGCCACCTCTATCATAGTCATTATGTGGCCGTCCTCCACCGAATAGAGTATATTTTTGCCGATGCGGCGGCTTTTTATTATGCGGTTATCTTTAAGCGTTTTGAGCTGATGCGAGACGGCGCTCTGGCCAGCGCCCACCGCCTTTGCAATGTGCTCTACGCACAGTTCGCCCGCAGAGAGAGCGAGCAGAATTTTTAACCTTGAAGGTTCGCTTATCGCCTTGAAGCGGTCGGCCATAACAGCTATACCCTCTTCCGAAGGCATTGCGGCAAGCGCCGCTTTTATTACGCCCTCGTGCTCTTCGGGCGTTTCGCATATATTTTTCATACGGATTTCTCCTTATTAAATATGAATGTCTATTCATATGATAATATATGTTTATGTAAATGTCAACCGTTTGGTTAAAAAAATTTTTGAAAGCAGAAAAATTTTCAGGGGCGGGCTGCACCTGCGGCGGGCTTTCCGCACCGATGCGGCAGGCATATAAAGGCAGGCAAAAAAATAAAAACGCCGCCGCGCACATAAAAAGTGCGCGGCGGCGTTTATACCCTGCAATATGACTGATTCAATCAGCTTTTTACTGCGGCAAATATGCCGCCTATGCCTGCAAGCGCGCCGCCTATTGCGGTGAGCCACATACCTGCGGCAGGCGAATACAGATTTACAACTTTATCGCAGAAAGAATATGTGAGTACTATTGCAAGAACGGCACATACAACGCATACAATCGCCACGACTACGAGTATAAACCTGAAAAGTTTCCAGCCGAGAACCTTGCTTATTCCCGCGAGTACGGTGGTTGCCGCGGCAAGAATTACCGTTAAGATTGCAAACGCCTCCATACCCTTGAACACCGAGGCCACCTCGCCTTCGCCGGCGGTATAAAGGTCGTGCAAATCGCCAAGTTTATAACCTGTTTCAGTCAGACCTCCCGAAACCCACGCTATGCACACGCCCACTATTGCGAGCACAAGCATCACAAGCACAACAAGTATGGCAATCAACCCGACTTTGTTGTCACTCTTCTTTTTTGCCATAAAACCCTCCTTAACAATTGCGCCGCAAGGCGCGTTATTTGCGCACGGCTTTTTGCCTTACGCTTTAATCAATTATACTACCACGATAAAAATAAGTCAATATATTAAAGTAAAATTATATTCTGCTTATTTTTTCATTTTAATAAAAACACACCGATTTTGGCACTTTTTGAAGGTTTTTTTGCGCATTTTGAGCGTTTTTTAATTAAAAAAATTATTTTTATAATTTGAAATATAAGAATAAATATTTATATTAAATATTTTTATTCCGTCAGAAAATTACCAGTTCAAACTTTTTGCTTACGTCTTCAAAGGCTGTGCCGTCAATGTCTGCGGCGGAGGGGACAACAGCCTTCACAAGCGCGCTGCAACCATAGAACGCCTCGGCGCATACCTTCTTCACGCTTGCAGGAAGGCTGACTTCTTTAAGTTTGAGGCACTCCTTGAACGCGCCCTCGCCTATCTCTTTCAGCCTGCTGTTTTCGGCTATCTCTATTGCGGTAAGATTGGGATGCAGGCTGGCGGCGCCTATGACGAAGAACAGGTTTGCGGGCAGGCTTAACACGCTTTCGGCAATGTACAGCGTTATGCCGTCGCCGCCGTTTCCCGCGCCGCTGAAAATGTTGGTGTCGTTGCTGCCCGCGTCTGCCGCCTGATACTCAACCACGGCAAGCGACAGACAGCCGCTGAATGCCTCTTCGCCTATGTCGGCGACCTCTTCGGGTATGTTCACCGTTTTAAGATTGGCACAACCGGCAAACGCCCTCTCGCCTATCCTGTGCAAGCCTGCGCCCATCTGCACGCTTACTATATCGACGTTCCCCTCAAAAGCCCCGTCGGCAATTTCACACACGGGCAGACCGTTATATTCATCAGGTATTATCAGTTCGTCGGCATATATTCCCGCCTCAATTCCCGTAACGGAATAGTATGCGCCGCTTTCTGAAAGCTCGTAGATTATCCCTGAGGTTGCAGGCAGGCTTTCGCCCTCTTCCGTATATTCATAGCCGCAACGCCTGCACTTGTAATGCTTTACAGACGGGCTGTCCACCGTACCCTCCGTTTCGGTGACTTCGTAGTCGTGCCCGAGCGGTTCGGTTGCATTATCCTTATATGTATGTCCGCACAGACCGCAACTATACAGAGTATAGCCGCCCTCGGTGCAGGTAGGTTCAACAATCTCCGCTTCATAATCGTGGCCGAGCGGCTCGGTTTTGCGTGTTTTGACGTCGTTGCAGCGGGCGCAGGTTCTTACCTCTTCGCCGGCGCTTTCGCACCCCGCGGACGCAACCGTTTCCCACTCGCCGTAGCTGTGCCCGAGCGCTTCCGTTTCGTCGTCTCTATATTCATCGCCGCACCGTACACATTCGTACAGAGTATATCCGTTTTCAGTGCAGGCAGGTTCAACAATCTTAGCCTCATAATCGTGGCCGAGCGGCTCGGTTTTGCGTGTTTCGACGTCGTCGCAGCAGGCGCAGGTTCTTACCTCTTCGCCGACGCTTTCGCACCCCGCAGCCACAACCGTTTCCCACTCGCCGTAGCTGTGCCCGAGAGCTTTCGTTTCGTCGTCTTTATATCCATCGCCGCACCAAATACATTCGTACAGCGTATATCCGCTTTCGGTACAGGCAGGTTCAACAATCTCCGCTTCATAATCGTGGCCGAGCGGCTCGGTTTTGCGTGTTTCGACGTCGTCGCAGCGGGCACAGGTTCTTACCTCTTCGCCGACGCTTTCGCACCCCGCGGGCGAAACCGTTTCCCACTCGCCGTAGCTGTGCCCGAGCGCCTCCGTTTCGTCGTCTCTATACCCATCGCCGCACCAAATACATTCGTACAGCGTATATCCGTTTTCCGTGCAGGTGGGAAGAATTGTTTCTGATTCATACTCGTGAGAAGCAAGCGGCAGCCGTTCGGTTATGCTTCCGCCGCAATCCGTGCAGTAGCGCACACCCTCTCCCTCTTCCAGACAGGTAGACGGAGTTACCACGATGGTTTCGCCATATTCGTGCTCCAATTTATCTGTATACTCCGTTTCGGACGCGCCGCAGACCTCGCATTCGCGCTTCATTTCGCCGCCGTGCAGGCAGGTGGCGGCCGTCACCGTCTGCCATTCGCCGAATGCGTGCCCCGTAGGCTCAGTGCGGGAACCGTCCTCTTCATACCTGTCGCCGCAGGTGCCGCACACATATTCGGAATACCCCTCTTCCGTGCAAGTCGGCAGAGTGATTTTGTATTCGTAATCGTGACCTGTTGCGGGAATGGATATTTCCTCTTCCGATATCTCGTTTTCCGCCGCGGAGTCGGAATAATATCCGCCGCACTCGGCGCAGTGCCAATATTCCGTTCTGCCGTCTTCGGTGCAGGTTGCGGCAACCGCCGAATAATGCAAAAGCACGTGTACGTGTTCAGGCTCTTCCGGCACGGACGGTTCCCCGTCGTCAGTATCGTCCGGCGGCTCTTCCCCGCCCTCATCACCGGGCGTTTCGGGTTCGTCGGGTTCAGCAGGTTCGTCAGGCTCGGCAGGTTCGTCGGGTTCAACAGGTTCGTCGGGTTCAGTGGGTTCTTCGGGTTCAGTGGGTTCTTCGGGTTCAGCAGGCTCATCCGGCTCGTCGGGTTCAGTAGGTTCTTCGGGATTGCTCCCGCCATCGTTGCCGCCGTTTTCGCCGTCCGCGTCCCCGTCGTCCGTTCCGTTATCGTCGCCGTTTTCTTCGCCGTCTGACGGTTCAGACGGAAGTTCGGTTTCACCGTCTTCTTCGTCCTGCCCGGGAGTATCCGGCTCCGTCGTCTCCACTTCGTCCAGAGTACCCAGTTCGCCGACGCACGAGGACAAACATAATGCCGTCGCTGTAACAGCGACGGCAAGCATAATAATGACAGCAATCAACTTTTTGCGCATTTTTGTCAACTCTCCTTTGTGAGATTTACGCGCGTGGTTGCAGCATTTTTCTTGCGCACGATAGCCCCTCACGCGCGTTGTTTTTTATAGTATATCATTCTATTTTTTACGCTCAAAATCATTTTGGCTTCATCTTTTGCTTACCCATACTTTTTGGGCAGCTTACACAAAAAAACACATCAGCTCTGAGGAGTTTTTGCCGCGCCGTCGCGCTCTTTAAGTTTGCCGCTAAGGCAAAGTATGAGTATTACGGCAGCTATCCCAGCCGTAACCCCTTCGGCAATGGGCATTACCCACCACACCGTCCACGCGCCCGCAAGCGGAGGCAGAATGAGGATAAGTCCTCCGCTTAAAACAAGGCTGCGCGACAAAGAAACAGCAACCGACAGCCAGGGGCGCATAACCGCCTGCAAATAATAGGTTGCATATATATTGAACAGCATAAACGCAAAGGCCAAAAAATACGAACGCATATAGCCGGGGCCTATTGCAAGCACCTCTTCGGTGGGGTCCATAAAGGCGCGTATGAGCTGTTCGGGCAGAAGCATACACACGAGTACGATTATTGCAGTGAGAGTGCCCGCCGCCGCAAGTCCGCGCACAAAGAACTGACGCACGCGCACCTTTTCGCCCGCGCCGTAATTTATGGATATTATGGGCTGAACCGACTGGCCTATGCCCGAAGAAAGCGACTGCACTACCATTGCCACGTTGATTATTACGCCGAATACCGCGAGCGCGGAAGGGCCGCAGTACATCATAATCTGGTTATTGAATAGCGTGGAAGAGAGCGCCACGGCCATATCGATGAAGAACGTGGGGCAACCCGCCTTGACCATACTGCCCACAGAGCGCAAAAACGATTCGGGGCGGACAAAGCGAAGAGTATTTTTTTTGCGCAGAAAGTGAGTTAGCAGCACGCACACCGAAATCAGTTGACCTATCGCCGTGGCAAGCCCCGCGCCGCCCGCGCCCATATCGGCCACAAACACCAGCATATAGTCGCCGAAGATATTGAAAATTCCGCCCGAAAGCACGGCGGCAGTAGCGAGCAGCGGATTGTTGTCGTTGCGGATGAATACCGAAAGGAACTGCCCTATTGTAAAAAGCGGCATCGCGAATTTGAGCCAGAAGGCATAGTCGCGCGCAAGCGAGAGAATATGCGCGTTGTCGCGCGCGCCGAACAGCTTTAAAAGAGGCTCGTCCAGAAATATGAAAATCGGAAGAAGCACCGCCGTTACGGCGCAGACGCATATGAACGACGCGGTGAACATTGCGTTGCCTTCGCGGTGCATACCCTTGCCGCGCAGGTTGCTCATAAGCACGCAGCCGCCAAGCCCGAACAGGAGCGCAAAGGCAAACATCATATTCCATATGGGCATCACCACAGCGAGCGCAGAGGCGCCGTCGGGTCCTTCGTACTGCCCCACCATTATGCAGTCTACAAGCGAATATATCGAAGTAATCAGCGCGCTGCCTATCGCTGCGAACAGATATCTGAAAAAAACTTTGTTTACGTTGCTCTTTAAAAGGTCCATACACAAAAAAACGACCGGACAAAACAACAGGCAGACCTGCCGTCCCATACGGTCTGAACTCTCCGAAAAAAGTACGCCTTGCGGCTACATCTCAAATTCTAACAGAGCGCCCCGTTAAAGTCAAGCGCAATTGCTCCTGCCGGACGGGAATTTACAATATTATTAAAAGCGTACGCACATTAAAAGCCGCAATCCGCCGCATCGGCTTATTCCCGTCAAAGGGCGCAAACGCAAAGTTTTGATTGGTACTTATTTCAAAAATAACAAGTTTTATTTACAATATATGCGCATATTTACAAGTTTTATCTTCTTTTGAATACCGATACCATACTGTTACTGCAATAAAAAAGCGGGCGGTCTGCAAGCCGCCCGCTTTTTATTACGCGCGCTGCTGCGCGCCCTATACGCTTTAAACTATGTATTTGGAATCGAGTTCGGGAGCGGAGTCGATTTCTGCCTTCTTCGCTTCATATCCCTTTTTGCCGAGGAGGGCGAACGTGGCCTTTTTGCCATTTTCTACGCCGGGCTGGTTGAAGGTGTTTATGTTGAGCATTGCGCCCGCGTAGGCCGTCTGCAATTCAAGAAGGAACATAAGCTGGCCGAGCGTGAAGGCGTTGATTTCGGGCACGTTGATGGTGTAGTTCATTCTGCCCGCGCGCATAAGCGCGTACGCCGTGGCCTTGTTTTCGGCCTGAATGAGCTCCTGCATAGTGTGGCCGCCCAAAAAGCCTACGTCGGGAATATCTTCGCAGCCGTGAGCTATGGGCATTTCGCACGCATACTTGCCGACGGAGATGAAGGTAATAACCTTGTCGTAAGGGCCCTCGATGTAGAGCTGAACCTGCGAGTGCTGGTCGGTTACGCCGAGGCTCTTCACGGGGGTGGTGCCGGCGTTTACTATGTTGCCGTCGTAATCTTCCTGCTTGCCGATGCTCTCTGCCCAGAGCTGGCAGTACCAGTCTGAAAGAAGGCGGAGATTATCGCAGTAGGGCATCATAACGTGAATGTTCTTGCCCTGCTTCATCGTTATGTACATAAGCGCAGCGCAGGCAAGCGCAGGGTTTGCAGAGATAGCGGGCTTGTTGCAGATGCTGTCCATATACGCCGCGCCCGCAAGCATACCCTTTATATCTATGCCGAGCACCGCCGCGGGGAGAAGTCCCACGGGGCACAGTTCCGAGAACCTGCCGCCTACGCCGTCGGGAAGAACGTATTTTTTGAACTTGCCGCCGAAGCTCTGGTCAATCTTTATAAGGTTGCCGCGGCTTGCGTCGGTGGTGAATATCATATTGCGGGTTAGGTCTACGCCCGCCTTTTCGAGTATGTCTGCGATGATTAAGTACTGCGTCATCGTCTCTGACGTGGCGCCCGACTTGGATATTACGTTGAAGCAGGTCTTTTCGGGCTCGATTACGTCGAGAAGTGACTTCATACGCACGGGGTCTACGTTGTCTTCAACATAGAACTTGGGCGCGCCGCCGCGTGCCTTGGAGTTGAGCTCGTTGTGGTGAAGGTGGCACAGGGCATTGAAAACCATCGAGGGGCCGAGCGCGCTACCGCCTATGCCGAGAACTACGAAGTATTTGAAGTTTTTGCGCACTTCCTTTGCGGTGGCTATGATGTCGGCCACAATTTCTGTCTGGTTATAGGGGAGCTCTGTCCAGCCCATAAACAAATCGTCCCTGCCGCGGTTTTCTGCCACGTATTTAAACGCTTCTTCGGCTCTGCCCTTTATGGCCTTCAATTCGGAATCTTTGATTCCCCTGTCGCCGAGAAACTTTGCCATCATATTGTTATAGTCTACCGTCACGCGCATAGATTTGCGCCATTCCTTGGTTTTGTAACCCATAGTGTTCCTCCGGTTAATTTTGGGCGGCAGGCAATTTTTACCTTGTCTGCCCTTTTATTACTCTTAATATTATAAGCCAAAATAAAGGAGTAGTCAATAGCGGCGGGGCATATTACCGATAAATTTTTGACGAAATTTTTTATACGTTTACAGGGCAATTTCAGTGATTTTTGCAAATTTTTTACCCATTTCGCCAAACGGCGGCGCCCCTAGGCACAGCCAAGGGGCGCCGCTACACAGCCAATGGACGCCGCCGTGCCGTTGCCGTAAGCATTCCTCTCACCGCCGCCTCCTTTTTAAATTGCCGTCGCCGAAGACACGAACAAACTTTAATTTCTGTCCGCCGCGCTTTTTACTTTACAAAACAAATGTTTGTGTAGTATAATGACTGTATGGCAACAGAACTTACCGCCGACCAGGTTGCGGCAGACAAGTTAATAGCCGACTGGTACCACCGCTCAACGCGGCAGGTATTCGTGCTTTCGGGGCTTGCGGGCACGGGCAAGACCACGCTTTTGCGGCACACCGTGTGCGAAACGCTGGGACTTGAACCCGACGTGAGTGCGGCGTTCGTCACGCCTACGGGAAAGGCGGCTACGGTGCTGATACGCCAGGGAATACCCGCCACCACCCTGCACCGCCTTATCTACCAGGCGATGACCGAAGAGCACGAAACGGTGATTAACGGAAACGTAGTCACCGTGGAAAAGCTGGTTTTCCGCCGCAGAGAGAGCATAGACAAGGCCATAAAACTAATCGTTTTAGACGAGTTTTCGATGGTATCCGACGAGGTGCTTTCAGACATTCTGCGATTCGGCGTAAAGATGCTTGTGTGCGGCGACAACGCGCAGCTGCCGCCCGTGGAGGGAATGAACAGCTTTTTATCGGCGCCCGATTACAGCCTTAAAACGATAGTTCGCCAGCAGGAGGGCAACCCGATAATAAGGCTGGCGCGCGACGCGATGGAGGGCAAATTTATACCGTGCGGAAGCTACGGCGACAGGGCGTTCGTGTTAAACAGAAGGCGGCTTAAAGCCGAGTACAGAAAAAAGTACCTTTTGAAGGCCGACCAGATTATATGCGGCATAAACAAGACGAGGGCAAAGGTGAACGACGAAATACGCGCCTACCGCGGCTTTGCCGGACTGCCAGCGCGCGGCGAAAAGCTGATTTGCACGCAGAATAACTGGGAGCAGTTCATCGACGGCGAAATGCGGTACAATATGGTCAACGGCATAATAGGCTTTGTGCAAGACGTGATGTACCGCGGCGAAAATATGGGCTTTATGACCTTCCGCGCCGACTTCCTGGACGAGGACTGCCCCGAGGTGGTGCCGTTTGACACGGGAATATTCGAAAGCGGGGTCTACCGCTACCGCCACGGCGATTACTTTGAAAAGTTCGACGAAAATGGCAACGCCACGGGCGCGTTTACGCTGAACAGGTTTGAATACGGCTACTGCATATCCTGCCACAAGGCGCAGGGCTCTGAATTTGACAGCGCAATAGTTTTCGACGAGAGCTACGCCTTTAAAGAGGACGCCAACCGCTGGTTGTATACCGCCATAACGCGCGCAAAAAACAAACTGATAATTTTAAGGTAATAAAGAAAACTCGGCGGCCGTTGCAATTTTGCAACGGCCGCTGATTCTTTATTCGATAGTTGCGCCATATATGCGCCCCAAATTCAATTGAATACGGCATATATGCGCTTCAATTGAAAAAATGCGCGTTGCGCATACAAAACAGTTTATATTGCAATTGACCCGCACATATGCCCGAAACAATGCAAAAAGCACGGGCGTTTGCCCGTGCAGTCATACGCAATCCCGTTTCCGCTCAGTGCCGCGAATCGTAAGAAAGCAGCTCTTTATGCCGCGACAGAAGGTATTCCAGAAAACAGGCACAGCCTTCGGATATGTCGGCATATGCCTTTTCAAAATCGCGCGTGTACCAAGGGTCGGCGACGTCGCGCGGGCGCGGGCAGAAGGAGCAGAGCTTGAATATCTTTTCGCCGTATTCCCCGCCCGTCAGCCTTAAAACGTCGAACAGGTTCGAAGAGTCCATCACCAGAACATAGTCGGCGTTTATAACCTCTTTTTTGGTGAGCTGCACGGCGCGGTGGGTGCCGCCTACGCCGTGTTCGCGAAGTACGCGCGCCGCAGGCGCGTACAGAGGGTTGCCCTCTTCCTCGTCCGACGTTCCGCGCGAGGAGATTTCGAACGAGAGCGCAAGTCCGCGCTCCTCCACCATCTTTTTAAAAATCAGTTCGGCCATCGGCGAGCGGCAGATGTTGCCGAGGCATACGAAGAGTACAGAAATCATACCCCGCCCCTCAGTCGGTGTTTTTCAGCTTGCGCCAGCTCTCCTGCGAGGGCGAGTAACCTTCGAGATAGTCCAACAGTTCGTCGGCATCTGTAAAATACCTGTACATTCCGTGGCAGGCCTGCGCCATAAAATCTTTTTCCGACATCTCGCGCATAAACTTTTCAAGCGTATCAAAGTAGCCGCCGATGTTGAACATCGCCAGCGCCTTGGAGTGCCTGCCGAGCTGTTTTAAAGTTATCACCTCGTAAAACTCTTCAAGCGTGCCTATGCCGCCGGGGGCGATTATGAAGGCGTCGGCGTCGTCCTCCATCAGCGTTTTGCGTTCCGCCATCGACTTTGTGTAAGTAAGTTTGTCGCAGTCGGTGAATATTTTTTCAACGCGCTCTTCGCGGAAAAATTCGGGTATTACGCCGTGAATATAGCCGCCGCCGCGCTTTGTGCCGCGTGCGGCGGCGCCCATTACGCCCGTGGCGCCCGCGCCGAACACAAGCGAATGTCCGCGCCTTGCCATCTTTTCGGCAAGGGCTTCGACCTCTTTTATATAAACTTCGTCTATCGAGGCGCTCGAAGCGCCGAAAATACAAATCTTCATAACAAAATGATTTCCCGTTTTTAATAATAAAATGCAGAGCGCACGTTTATAGCGCGATTGAAACCCGCTCTTTTATTATACGGAATTATGCAAAAAAAGTCAACCGCGCCGCATATATGCGGCGCGGCCTGAATTACGCGATTATGCAGTCAGTGCGCTCGGCAGCATAAAAATTACCGAGCAGCGCATTTATAGGTCAGTTGCCGCTTTCAGTATCCTCCCCTGCGGGCGCTTCCGAGGGCGGTTCTGCCGCATTTGCCTGCTCGCCATTTCCGACGGGCGGTTCTGCCGCACTCTATTTGTCCGCGCCTGCTTCGTCTGTCGGAATTTCGCAAGGAGCGGTTTCGGCGGCTTGACCGCCGTCAGTCTGCGCTTCGGCCGTCTGAATATCCGCCTGAGATTCGGCCGTCTGCGGCAACACTTGCCCGTCGGCAGACGCGCCGCCTACCTGTGCGCGAAGGCGGGCCACCTCTTCTTCGAGAGCTTCAACGCGGCTGCGCTCCGCCGCGGCCGCCGCTGCCTTTTCTGCACGCGCGGCGCGCACGGCGCTTACTATATTGGCAATCTGCAAGCCGATAATAACCAAAAACGGCAGCAAAATACATACGATATACCCGGGCACGCTCTTTAAAAATTCAAAGAAGCTGCCCAGACCCGCTATGCGGAAGGCATATCTGCCCAGCACGTCTGAGGCGGCTGCGGGAGTGCCGTCGTCGACGCCCGTGGCAATGCCGTAAGTTATAAATGCAAGTTCGCCGTTATACGTTGTGACCTCGCGTATGCAATGGGTTATTGTCTGTCCGTAACTTGCGCTGTCGCGCGATATGAAGGTGATTATGTCGCCCGCAACAAGTTCTTCGGGGTTGACTTCTTCGCTGAAAATTACGTCGCCCGCGGCAAATTCGGGGGTCATAGAGTCGGACTGTACAACATAGGCCTGCACACCGAATACGCTTGCCGTGCCGTCGCGGTTGAACACCATTGAAAAGACCGTTAAAACGGTCATAATAACCACCAGTATTGCAACGGCAACGGTTAAAACGTTGCCCGTAATTTTAAGCGCTTTTTTTGTTTTTGAAGTCATAATCGATACTCCATAACCTTGTCATTTCGACTAAGGGCGCAGCGACGCTACTTTGCGGAGGGCCCCTCGGGAAACCGCAAACTAAGCAACTGCCACGTTGTCATTTCGCGTGAGGAGCGCAGCCCGCACGGCAAAATCTCGGCCATATGCCGTTCTTTTTTGAGATTTCTCCACTTCGTGCACTACGTACACTTCGGTCGAAATGACATTAAGGGAATAATTTGAGATTTCTCCGCTCCGCTTCGCTTCGGTCGAAATGACATTAAGGGAATAATTTGAGATTTCTCCGCTCCGCCTCGCTTCGGTCGAAATGACATTAAGGGAATAATTTGAGATTTCTCCACTTCGTGCACTATGTACACTTCGGTCGAAATGACATTGAGGAAATAATTTGAGATTTCTCCACTCGCTGTCGCTCGGTCGAAATGACAAGAAAGAGGAAAGTGCGCAATCGCGTCAACGACAAGAAGGAGAGCCGCCGCTACTACTCACTGTCATTTCGAGCGTAGCCGCGCGAACGCGTAGCGCGCTGCCCTGCCGAAGGTTTCCGCTTACGGAAAACGGCAGATAAATCTCGGAGCCGCAGGCGACGGACAGTGAGATGTCTCCACGCCGCAGAAAATGACAGGACGGATATGGTTACAATAAATTTTTTAAGCGCGCGAAAGGTAACTTTCGCGCGCTTACCGTTTTTTAGTTTGCGCAGTTTTTATTCTGCAAATGCCCGCAGTTTATGCGGCATTATTTACGCTCAGGCGCCTAATTCTACCGTCTGCGAATCTTCCCAGCCGCCGTTCACCTGCTTTGCCGTAAGCACAAGGCTGAACGATACAGAACTGTTCTGATAATCGTTGCCCGCATCTTCGGGTATAGCAAACGCAAGCGAAAATTCGCAGGAACTTTCTTCTGTTCCGGCAGTCGTTTCGCCGTCGATTGCCGCAAGAGTGCCGTTGATAACTACGGCACCATCGGTAAACCCGACTTCGCTTTTTACGCCGTCTACATAAACCACAAGCACGTCTGTTAAGTTGTTCTGGCTTTCGCCCGCAGTATCTGCAAGGTCAATGGTCAGCTCCCATTCAAAGTCTACCGAACCTGTGTTTTCCACCTTAAAATCGTAGCCGTGCGGCTCACCGGGTTGCCATACGGTATCCGCAGAAAAGAGCGCAAGCTCTTCGCTGACGGGTTCATATGCCGCGGTGTCGTCGTTAATGGGGCGGTAAGACCATTGAGCTGTTAAGTTACCTGCGGTAATAGTGTTGCCACTGTTGGTAATGCTGTCGGAAAACCACGCGAAGGTAGAGCCGACGAGCAAAGCCACGCACAACGCAAGCGAAAGCGCGCATAAAATAATGCTACGTTTTACAGCTTTCATATAGATATCACCTTAACAAAAGTGTGCATTAAAAGAGCCATATTCCCGTACGCGTGCGGACATTTGCGCCCGCCGCGCACAGAAAAGTTGATTTGTAGGTTATTATGCTTATGCCTTGGGAACTACGGTGTACCAGGTTTCGCCGTTTTCCTGTACCGCTGATTCAACGGTATAATTCTCGCTGTCAACGAAACTTACAGGAGCATTGGGCTCGCCTTGACTTGCAGAGGGGTTAAAGTTTACAAATGTTCCGCCTTTTACATATACAACTGCTGTACCGTTTGAGAAATTGGCGTCTATGCAGTTTATGAGATATGTTGAATACTGCGGCGCAGCTTCTTTAATGGTATCAGCTAACTCAAAATGGCCACCGTTTATTGTGCAATTACCTTTCTGCACCTGCACTGCCGACATAGCGCCATAATAAGTTCCGCCGTTGATTACAAGGTTACCACCATTTACATTTATGCCAAATGAATTATTATAGTTTGCCTCTGCATCAATTACGCCGTCACCATATATAGTTAATGTGGCACCAGACATAACGCCAAAAAACGCAGGTGTGTAGGAAAGACTTTCTGTCGTAGCCGTTTTATCAAAGCTAAGCGTTTTGCCGTTGAGATATAATGTGGTGTTTTCGTTTATATTCATCTGCGGAATAATGGCATCGCCTATACCAGCAGGAACTATGGTTATATCATTAGCGAGAACTACATATCCACCCACAGTTACCGCTGCGAAAAGCTCTTCCTTATTTGCAACAAATTTTATACCCTCTATAACAACGCTTCCGTCAGCAGCATTTAAATTGCCTGCTATGTTACCAACAATAACGGTTTCGCTATCAACGGTCAGCTTTGCGCCAGCACCTTCCTCAGTATTGCCCCAAATGTATATTGCGGGAACTTCCGTGTTTTCGGATTTAATTGTGCAATTTGTCAGCGTTACCGTTGCAGCGTAGTTATAGTTGCCGCCACGGTTACCAATTACAAGCGCAGCCATAGGAACTTCATTGCCGCTACCCCAATTGCCATTGAGGTACATGTCTTTATAATTACCAGCACCTGTTGTTATAATAGTTGTGTTGCTAATTTCGGCTGTGCCACAACGAACCATAACGCTCTGGCGCTGTCCCTTTATGGTTGAATTATCGATTTTAAGATGACCCCTTACATTGATATATATAGGGCAGTTATCGTTAAGATAAGGGTCACCATTGCTGTTATCACACTCGATAGTACTATTCTTAATTTCAATCTCACAGAAGAAGCCGCCATCGAGCGATGAACTATTACTACTTGCGTTAGTAGTTATCGCCGCAGAATTGGCACATAAAATGTTGCAACCATCTACGGTAATTTTTGAATTAGGTGAAGCTTTGGGTTCATTATCACTACCCAAGGCAGCAACAGCATAATAACTGTTTACATCAAGATTTTGTAACACTAAGCCAGATTCTTCGCCCGCAGAGAAAATAGAAGCGGCATCATTTCTGTTAGTCATTTTAGGAATTTCAACATCACCATAAGAAACAGTAAAGGTAGCGCCATTAGTGCCATAGAAAGAACCTTCACCGTTTACTTCAATATTCCAGGTTTTATCGTTAAGATATAACACTGTATCAGTATTTACTGAAAATGAAGATGTTGAGGTTATATCATTAGCAAGAATCACATAGCCGCCGTTTACAACAGCCGAGTTAAGTTCGGCTGCGGTTTCAACAATCGTTGACGACCAAACAACTCTTTCTACACCGTCCTCACCGATACCCGTAAGGTCAACTATTGCCTTATTATAATTTTCGGGAACATTTACCGTTACAGCATTAGCAATATCTTCTGAATCCGCATAAATAGGAAGGAACTCGCCGAATGCGCAGTTTTCGTCTACGGTTATTTCAGAAGAACCGCTATTGCCAAGGTCAACATTTACACCGCCCCAGCCGCTGCCGGAGGTTGTAACGCTGTTTAAAGTTACATCGGAACCGTTAATAGTGATAGCCGTTGCGTCACTATTGATTATTGTAACGTTTTCAATAACAACGTTTTCGCACTCCCAGATGTTTATGCCGTGGTGAAGGGCGCCAACTATTGTAAGGTTGCGGATGGTAACGTTGGTTGCGCCGCTTACGTTGATTATGTTGTTTGCAAGGTCGGTCTGCGTATCTGCGGCAACCGCAATGCGCTTGGAAGTAGCGCTCATTATGCTTGCGCCTTCGGCAGAGCTTGCTTTTATCGTTGCGCCGTTGCCGTCGATAACAATGTTTTGTTTGCCTTCTACGGTGACGGGCTGAGAAACTTCGTAATCGCCTTCACTGAGTAATATGGTATCGCCGCTATCTATTGTAGTTTCAGAAAGGTCAGTGCCGGGGTTTACCACTACGGGGCCTTCGGCGCCTTCAACGTTCTGCTTAGCAGATACAACCACGTTTACGTTTACAGCCTTGTTCATTGCCTCGTTAGTGGCGCTGGTGGGAAGGCCGTATACAAAAAGGAATGTAACCTGCTCTTCGGGTTTAAGCGTAACTTCGCCATAACTATCGGCAAGGTCAGATATGGTGTTAAGGTCATTCCTCTGCAAGAACTCGCCGAGGATAGTCCCATCGGCAGGGTCTACTGCTATGAAATCGTACCACATTGCTTCTGCAAGGTCGCCGCTTACGAAGAAGTCGAGCGAAACAACGGCGTCGATAGAGCCTTCGTTGGATACGGTGAAGAGCTTGGCGTTCATATCGCCGGGCTGCCAGTTTTCTTCCGTTATAACGGGGTCGCCGTTGCGGAGCGAGGCACCCTCTGCTTCAAAATAATAAGTGCCGCTTGCAACGTTTTCACCGCCGATTGTTACGGTGAGGCCGTCCGTTTCAGGCGTGTCAACGCGGTCGTAAGCGGTTGCGTCGATTGCAAGTTTGCCTGACTGAATGGTGTTGCCGCTGTTGGTTATACTGTCGGTAAACCACGCAAAGGTAACGCCCGCAAGCAATGAAACACTGAGTATAAGCGTTAAAACGCATATAAGTATGCTTCTTTTTGCAGCTTTCATAATTACACTCCTTTAAAAAATTTTTGTTTTTGATTTATTTATTAAACCCGTTACGGGGTTTAAACGGTTTGAAATTCGAGATTTCTACAATCGCTGTCATTTCGAGCGTAGCCGAAAAATCTCGGAGCCGCAGGCGACGGACAGTGAGATTTCTCCACTGCGCACACAATGTGCGCTACGGTCGTAAGGAGCGAAGCGACTTTAATTGCGATTGTTCGCGGCTTCCGCGCAATCGCGCCACTGACAAGAAAGGGAAAACACAATCGCGTCAATGACAAGAAAGGGAAATTCGTTTACTCGGTTGCGCCGTCGGTTTCGGGCGCGGAAGTGTTCTGGGTTGCGGTAACGAGTATGTCGAATTCGACGGATGCGCCCTGCATAGAATTGTCGGCCTCTTCGTCAACAAATTCTATCGTCACGTCGAAGCTCTGAACCTCGTCTGCCGTGCCTGCCATAGAGCCCACTTCGATAGCTTCGCCCGCGGCAAGTTCGGCAAGCGTTTTCGAGCCGCACTCCGTTTCGCCCTGAGTTACGGTAACGAGTATGTAGTCGGCAAGCGTAGGCTCTTCGTCGGCGGAAGCCGTACCCTCCTCGCCCTCGCCTTCCGCAAGCGTGAACGCAAGGTTATACGTAAACGGCAGCGAGCCTTTGTTGCGGATTTCGAGCGTGGCGGTCTGCTTCATTCCCGGGAAGAAATTTTCCGTTCTGAAAACCTGCTCTTCCCCGTCCTCCACAAGATTTACGTCATCTTCCACGGAAGAAACCCCGCCTTCGGCGGCGTAATCCGTATAGGTAAGATTTGTGCGCCACAGTTCAATCTGCAACGTGCCGGCCTCCAAGCGGTTGCCTATGCGCATGGAATCGGAAAACAGCGCATACGTTGCCACCGCAAGGCTTGCAAGCAAGGCAACAACAAACAGAACAGATGCCAGAATTGTTAAAGTTCTCTTTTTTTGCATATTTCCTCCGTACCGCAAAAGCGGTCTTACATTATTCTAACCTGACGGGCACACGCACACAGTTTGCACCGCACCCGATTACTTACCATAATATATATACCGCAGATATATACCGACTGGCGATTTACGTGTAGTTGGGTTTTATGTCAAGGTAAAACTGCGCGCTCTTGCCCTGCGCGGAATTATCTACCGAAAGGTCGAGGCTGAACGTGACCGTAAGCGCAGAATCTCCGCCTGCGGGCGCCACAAGTCTTTCGCCGAGGGCATCTTCAAGCGGGCCGCTGTAAACGCTCACCCCGTCGAGAACGATTTCGGCGTCTAAATACGGAAGCAGGCCGCTCTCTTCGCCCTCTATGAAAGTGAACGAAACTTCGTCGGCAAAAGCAATTTCCAGAACGTAGTCCGAACTGCTTTCGACGCCCGGCGACATATTTTCGCAGGTGAAGGAAAGAGTTTCGCTTTCGTTGTCGCCGTCAAGACTTATTACGTTGTCGCTTGCCACATAATAATTGACAAAAAGCGCCGCGCCGATTGCCGCGGCAACGGCCAATACGCCAAGAATAATCAACCAGATTTTAGCCTTCATTGTCAACTCCCGAAAACATCTCCGCCGCACGGGAATTGTAGGGACGGAGCTGCTTTAAAACACAGCATCGGCGCAAAAAAACGCCTTGCAACAACCCGTTAAGGCGCCGCCGGCGTGTTTGAAAAAGCATAACTTTATTAAACAGCGAACGCTGCACTCTTAACGGGCAATCTTCTATCGCTATAAGCACATTTGTATTATAACATAACTTATTTTTAATTACAAGTATATAATGAAAAAAAGTATAATTTTTTCCAATTGCGCAAAAGCGTTCCCGACACAATCAACGAAAATTTTTACCTCCTTGCGGAAGTTTGTATTATGCTTATATAACACATACTTTTAAAGGAGTAACGCGCTATGAATTATGGTTATGCCCGTGTTTCGTCGCAAGACCAGAACCTTGAAAGGCAGACGGAAGAATTTTTAAAGTTCGGAATAGACAGAAAAAACATATATTCAGATAAGAAGAGCGGAAAAGATTTCGACAGGGCCGCGTACGCAAAACTTATGCGCAGACTGCGCAGGGGCGAAGCAGTCTGAATGCAACCCTTGAACTGCTCAACTTTTCGCGCAACCAGTTCTACTACCGATACAGGCAATTCCGCGAAAAACACATACGGCAGACATAAAAAAATATACCTGAAACCGCGCAAAAACAGTTGCTAAAACCAAAAGTTTTTATTACAATATTCGCTGTAAAGATTTACGCAGAAATTTAAATAAAACCGTATGGGGATATAGCACAGTTGGTAGCGCGATACGTTCGCAACGTATAGGTCAGGGGTTCGAGTCCCCTTATCTCCACCAAACAGAAACTATCCGAACTAATCAATGGTAACATAACCAATAGATAGTCGGATTATTTTCATATTTAGTATTTATTCCTTAGAGGTACTCTTATATGAAAAAATTTGCAATATCTCTTCTTGCTTTCTGTTTATTTATAATGCTTGGATTGACCGCCTGTAATAGCGATGACCATAAAACAAATAACACAGATGACACAAATCAAATATTTTATTTGCCATATGAAATAGATAAAACCGGTTGCATAAAGCGCTTTTATGCAAATGAAACTAACAGCGTTAATATTATTATTCCTTCTACATATAGCATTGACGAGAACGGAAAAATGATTTCCGGTACAGCATACGAGATTAAAACTATCGGCGCATATTGCTTTGCAAACAACAACTTAATAGAATCGGTTTATATTCCGGATAGCATTGTATCAATAGAGGAACGCGCATTTTACAATTGTTCTAAAATAAATACTGTAAATATTACTAAAAATATAAAAAATATCGGTAAAGACGCTTTTGAATTGTGCCCGAAACTAAAAACTATTACTAAAAACGGTAACAATGGGATTATAATTGATGACAATGCAAATCTATCATCTTTTGAGATACCAAGTTCTATCACAAAACTTGAAAACAATTCATTTTCTAATTGGACAAATTTAACCTCTATTTCTATCGATACAAATATAGATTACATCGGAAACAACGCATTTAGCCATTGCAAAAACCTTTCGAGAGTCAGTGTTAATTCATCTTTGAGGTACTTAGGCGACAATGCTTTTGCTGATTGTGAGCAATTGACCACGCTTTCGACTTATAATAGCAGTAATGGCATTTATTTTGTTCCTCAACAATTTTTAAGTAGTTTTGTTGTTCCGCTTTCAATAACTTCAATACAAGATGAATTTTTTTACGGCTGGAAACAGCTAGAAGAATTGAACATTCACTCAGCAGTCACATCTCTGGGAACGATTTTCAAAGATAATGATAGCCTTACAACGCTTACTTGTGGCAGCAATAATGTTTTATCTTTATTTTATCACCGCCCAAATTATGAAGCAACAGTTGAATCTGAAAAAATGTATATTGTTGCGCATAAACCATATAGCATATCCTATACGTATAATTATTACATACCAAATACTTTAACGGAAATTCATTTGCTCGATAATATTGATTCATATTGCTTGTACAATATGAAATCGATTCAAAAGGTTTATATTCATTCCTCCGTTTCAGATTTTGGTTACGGGGCTTTTGCTGGCTGCACCGAATTAACAAATGTATATTTTGAAACAGACAGCGATTGGATATACTCTATGTCTTACTATGATTCCGACCACGGAACAATTCCAAAAGCAGATATGAATGATTCAGAGCAATTGGCAATTCAGTTAAAAGCTCATAACGGCTACTATTATAGGTGGTATAAAGCATAACCATCATTATTTATTAAGTAATAAACATACAAGCAAAATTATCTAAACAGCGAAAAGGGCAGGCCGTGCGGCCTGCCCTTCGTTAAATTCAGAAATATATTCAACATTCATTTTATATTGTCTGACGGAGGTACAGAAAACTCAGCCTGCGAAGGAAGGGGCAGTTTTTCCGCCTCGCGGAAATACTTTATATACGAACGCCTGCAATAGCGGCACACTTCGCCGTCTTCGGCAGGCTTTCCTCCGAAATCGTATTCGCCGTTTACCCGCCAACCGTTTAAAATGCCTATTTTTATGGCGTCTGTCGGGCACCCGAACGAGCATTTTACGCAGCCTATGCAGTCTTTGCCGAACACAGGTTTTCCGCCCGCCATCGTTATATTCTTCTGCGGACACCCCCGCGCGCACTTGCCGCAGCCTATGCAGGCAGAAGTCGCCTTGAACGTTCTGCCCAGAAAAGGCATTGCGGGATGTTCTATCCTGAAAACAAAAGATACCAGCCTTTTAAGCGGCCCCTTTTTGAGTTTTGTAACTTTGCCCGCAAGCATTTCGGCAGCATCGTGCGGTATACGGCGCTCAGCCGCCTGCCACATACGCGCCGCCATACCGTCTGAATGGCGAAAAATCATATTATAGGGCATCACGTAATGGTATTCCCCCGCAACGGAATACCCCTTCTTCTTCAAAAGGTCGCTCACGTGCGCACACGAACCGTCGTTCAGCGAAAGCGGTTCGCCAGAAGTTTTGACGAGGTACACCACCACACCGCCCATACTTACGGGCAGACGCTTTATGAAATCAAAAACAATCTGCGGCGCGTTGAACGCGTGCACGGGGTAGCCTATCACCATTCTGTCGAACGAGTTGGGGTCGCGCACCTCGCAGTCCTTTTCTATATTCACGTACTTGCATTCTACGCCGCTCGCCCTCCACTCGCCCATTATGGCGCGGCAGACTTTGTGCGTGTTGCCCGTACCCGAAAATACGTTGAACACAGCCCTCATTATTTTTCTTCCTCTTTGAAACAGGCCTTGCCGCCTTCGCCGAACCAGTACTTTACGCTCTCTTCCTTCAAGTGGCTGTCGTACCACACCTGCGCATAGAAGGGCGATTTTTTGGCGAGTTTATCAAAGTTCCACGGCTCGGGCTGACAGAACGGGCACCAGTGGCCCGCCTTCAAAACGGTATACGGCGCCGCCGAGAAAGTATGCCCCTCGCTGCACTGCCACAGCAGTTTGCCGTAGGGGGTGACCTCTTCGTCCTTCGATATGCACTTGCCGCCGCGGAAGGCCGCCGCCTCCTTCATATCCGCAATCGTCCACTGTTCCGCGGGCTTATCTTCGTCGTAGCCGTGCGAAAGCAGTTTATCTTTGAACTTTACTGCGGGGTTTGGTTCCGTTGAACCGAAATCTTCGGCATTTGCAACTGAAAAGCCCTCCCACTTATCGGGAAGAGATTTTGCCGCCTGTACGCTTCCGAACGCCGCGGTTATCCTGCCTTCGTCGCCGTTTTTAAGCCACTTCACAGGCGAATTGGCGTCGCCCAAAAGCCTTCTGAACACGAACAGGCCTATTACGGACGAGGGAAACATACGCGCAATTTTAAACGCGCTGTATTTTTTGCCCATAGCATTCCAGAAACCGGCAACGCTTTCGCGCTGATAGCCGAAGAGTTGCTGCAACCTGTCGTCGGCATACCACAGCCCGTGGAAGTTGCGCGTGGCGCACCAGCACGGTTTGAAGTAAGCCTTGGGCGAACCGCCCATTATTGAAAAGCCGTCGGCAAACGTATCGAAGCCCGTCCTTCTGTTTTCAGGCCCGCCAGAAATATCGTAGACCTGATTCCAGAAATCTTCAACCTCGCCAGCGTGTTCGCGCTCTATTATGCGCCTTATAAGATAGCCGCTGTCGCGCGCGGTCACCCATTCGAGCGGGCCGTTGAGCGTGGTATGGAAGAGAAGCCCGTCGCTTATATTGGAAAATATGATGCCCTCGTACAGCATCGCCGTCTGGCGAAGCACCGCCCATCTTTTGGCGCCGCTTTCAACCACATACCTTTCGCCAATCAGCTTGTGCATAGCGTAATTATCGTACGCGGCAGGCAGAAGCGGGTCGCCCACTCTGCCCCAGGGATGGGTGAGCGTGCGGTTGCCGTAAATTGCCACGGTGGAGATATGTATGAACGCGGGCTGGGGCTGTGCCGAGCAAACCGCGTCGGTAAGGCGCATAGCGCCTATCTGATTGCACAGATAGCTTGCCTGCCCGTCTTTATCGGACTTGGGCGGAATGACCGCGGCCATATTTATGACCATATCGCAGCCGCCGACCAACTGTTCGCACACAGAAAGGTCGTTTAGCCAGCCGCGCAAAATTTCTACGCGGTCACCGTAAGTTTTTTTAAGCCTGCGTGCAAGTTTGTCGTTTTTGCGCCTGGGGGTAAGAAGTACTTTTATGCGCTCTATAAATTCTAGCCCGATTGACTGAACGAAGGCTTCGTAGCCCATATTGCCGTTCACACCGGTCATTGCAACAATCATAATTCATCCTCTCGCAAGTAAAGCCGCCGCGGCACACCTTTGCATACCGCCGACAGGAATAATTATACCACCGATTTTAATAAATTACAAACAAAGTGAACAGCCAATTTGTGGCTCAGACAGCGCCGTTTATGCTTAAAAACTTGTATGCGCATATGATTTTGTGATATAATCAGCATATATAACAACCCGCTATCAGACGGGCATATAAGGAGGTGCGCATATGAACAAAGTTAAAATTACCGTTCTAAAAACGACGCTTGATAAAGAGCTTGCGGCAGAGTATGGCGCGGAGGGACTTACGGCCTGCCCGATGATGAAAAAAGGCCAGGTGTTTTATGCAGATTACGCAAAACCGCAGGGACTTTGCGACGAAGCCTGGAAAGCCATTTACCAGTATGTTTTTGCGCTTGCCCACGGCGCGGGGAAAGACGTGTTTTATTACGGCGACTGGATTAAAAAACCCGGCGTAGCCATTTGCAGCTGCAACGACGGACTGCGCCCGGTTATATTCAAGCTGGAAGCAACAGACGAGCAGTCGGAAATCGATTATACTCCCGTCAGATAAACAATTATCGGTATGAATATGCCCGCACGCGCAACTGCGCGTGCGGGCATATGTTTTACTGTTTTACGCAAAAAATTCCGCGCCGGGGGGGGCAAAATTTGTCATTTCGGGCGTAAACCTCCTGTCATTTCGAGCGTAGGCAATAGCCGAAGTCGAGAAATCTTGCCATTTATTTGAGATTTCTCCACTCGCTTACGCTCGGTCGAAATGACGCTGTATTGGGGTGACTTGGGTTGTTTTGACGCAAACGACATTTTACTTTGACAAAAAGTTCCGCGCAAGCATCGCTGCGCGGAATTTATAATTGGAGATTTTTTCTATAACTGAGGGTTCACAGATGCAAGCAGTACGCGAAGCGTGCGGAAGTCGTGAAGGAGCACTATTAGGTCTACCACAGCACTCGCCAAAAAGATTTTACAAAAAAGATTTTTGGCGAAGAGGAGGCGCCGCCGCAACAGCCACGGCAAGCGTGCACAGCACAGTTGCCTGCAAAATACGGCGTGCACCGACGAGTAAGTGACTGAGCGAAGCCGTAAGCGCGACAAAGTAATGCGACGCATATGTGAAGCCGACACGTATCAACCAAATCTGCCGTTGATATAGTCATCCGTCCTCTTATCCTTGGGATGCGCCCAAAGTTCTTTGGTGTCCTGCATTTCAATCATTTCACCGAGCAGGAAGTACGCGGTTTTGTCTGCAATACGGAAGGCCTGCTGCATATTGTGCGTTACCATAATTATGGTCACCGTCTTTTTGAGTTCGGTGCAGAGCTCCTCTATCTTGCCGGTAGAGATGGGGTCGAGCGCCGAAGTAGGTTCGTCCATAAGCAGTATCTGAGGTTCTACGGCGAGCGAGCGGGCTATGCAAAGCCTCTGCTGCTGGCCGCCCGAAAGTCCGAGAGCGGACTTATGCAACCTGTCTTTTACCTCGTCCCACATTGCCGCGCCGCGGAGAGATTCTTCGACGATGCCGTCGAGCACCGACTTGGAACGCACGCCGAACGTGCGGGGGCCGTATGCAATGTTATCGTAAACGCTCATTGCGAGGGGATTGGGACGCTGGAAAACCATACCTACGTTCTTTCTGAGCCTGGCAAGGTCGGTCTTTTTGGCGTAGATATTGGTTCCGCCTATCAGAATTTCGCCGGTAATTTTGCAACCTTCAACAAGGTCGTTCATACGGTTCAAAGATTTGATGAGCGTGGACTTACCGCAACCCGAAGGGCCTATCATAGCCGTGAGTTTGTGAACCGGGAATTCCATATTTATGTGTTTGAGCGCCTGGAACGAACCGTAAAAAAGATTCATATCCTTAACAGATACGGCTACTTTGTCGCCTATATTATAGGGCTCAATCTGCCTGGTCTTATTTGCGGCTTTGTTTACGTCAACCGCACGCTCTTCAACGGGCTTCTCGGCCACAGCAGCAGCATCAGCTACGGCTACCGACCCGCTCTCTTCTTCTTTGATTTTTCTTTTGAAAATATCCAAAAAACTCATACCTTATTTCTCCGTTTAAATGCCCATTCAACTACCGTTACAAGTATGTTGAGAATAATTACAAAGATAAGCAGTACTGCCGAAGTCGCGAACGCCGCGTTCATATCGTCTACCAGTCCGTTACTCATAAGTCGCCATACAAGCACCGCAAGACTGGCAGTACCATCACCGTAACCGAGGGGAACGAATGTTGCGGAGCTGCCTACCGTAAAGATAAGCGCTGCACTTTCGCTTACAATTCTGCCTATCGAGAGAATGACAGAAGTTATTATACCTGCAATCGCCTGAGGAAGAACTACGAGGAATATCGTGCGGACTTTGCCTGCGCCGAGCGCATATGAAGCCTCGCGCATAGAGTCGGGAACTTCCGAAAGCGACTGTTCCGTTGAACGAATTATCGTCGGCAATATTATAAGCGCAAGCGTAATGCCGCCAGCACCCAAGCTGTACCCCATTCCGAACGATTGAACGAACATTACGTAACCGAATATACCGAATACTATCGAGGGAATGCCCGAAAGGGTATCAACGAACAATCTGATTATTTTTACGAACTTGCTGCCGCGCTTTGAATATTCATTCAGGAATATTGCCGCGCCAACGCCGAGAGGCAATGCAATCAGAAGCGCAAGCGCTATAAGCATCAGCGTTGCCACCATAGAGGGAACCAGCGTGAGCTGAGCGTTCGAGCTTTCGCCGAACAGGAAATTGAGCGTAAATTGACTTTCGCCACTCATACCTATTGCCGAAGGAGCGAATGCGCCTAAGAGTACCATTATTATAACGGCAAACAACACAACCGCAACGAATACGGCAATCACCCAGGAAATTATCCAAAGCACGTCCTGCACACTGCCGGTACGACGGTAGCTGCGAAGCTGATTTTCTTTTACGTTACCTTCCTGAAATCTGCGCGAGAACCAGTGGTTGCCGGCATTACTTTCCTTTTTGGTAAAGAGCAGGCAGACGTTAAGAATAAGAATTATGATTAGAAGAATGAAACCGCAAGCAAAGAGATAGTTCTGCTGTGTAGGGTTGGAGAAATCACCATTCCATACTTCTGCATAGCCCCAGTTCTGTACTATATTGGATGAAAGCGTTGTAAACGGGTTGAAGAATCCGGGATAGCCGGAACCGTTGCCGACGAGCATCTGAACAGCCATTGTTTCGCCGACGGCACGCCCTATACCTAAGATTATCGCAGAAATAACGCCGCTCTTTGCAGCGGGCAGAAGTACGCGCCATACCGCCTGGTTTTTTGTGCAACCGAGTGCAAGCGCGCCTTCATAATAATGCATAGGCACAGACTCTAAGCTGTTCTTCGTTATGGAAGTTATCGTGGGAATTATCATTATCGAAAGAATGATAGTTGAGGCGACAAGTCCCGTACCTGTTCCCGAAACACCCATTGAACGAAGCATAGGAAGCAATATTCTGTAACCGAACAAACCGAATACGATAGACGGTATGCCGGCAAGCAGGTTTATAAATTGCGTGTATATCTTTTTAAGCTTTCTGGGGCAGTAGAACACAAGCCATACCGCCGTGAATATGCCAAAAATACCGCCAAACAGCACAGAACAGAGCGTAAGCACAAGCGTGCCTACAATCATTCGTGCTACGCCGTATACTTCCTGTCGCGAATCCCAAAGCGTTTCAAATATAAATTTGAAAAAACCCGATTCACGGAAGGCAGGTATGCTGGCATAAAGCAAATATCCTATAATTATAAATACCGCCAAAATTGAAAATGCCGCAAAGGCAATAAATATTGCCTTTGCGATATTTTCTTTGGTAAAAGCGTTGGCGATATTTTCTTTAACTTTCGCTTTGTCCATAAGTTAATACCGCACGCTTTGCATTTAGTTTATGGAGATGTAACCTTCGGCAACTATTACACTCTGCGCCTCTTCGCTCATAATGTAATCATAGAAGCCCTGGGCAGCTTCGGAAAGCTCTTCTTCCGGAAGAACGATTACGAAAGGCCTTACAAGGGCATAGTCGCCGGATTCAATGTTCGCGGACGTGCAAGCAACGCCGTCAAGGCTTACAGCCTTTATGTCATCGTTGCCGGCAAGGGAACCGTAAGAGATATAGCCTATGGTATCGTCGGTACCGGATATTACCTGAATAACGTTACCGGTTTCTGCCTGCGTATCAACGCTTGAATCGTAGGTGGAAAGTTCAAAATGTTCATCGAAGAAATCACGAGTACCGGAACCGGAGTCGCGACCAACCGCAGCGGTTATTGCTCCGCCGCAAGCTGCCGTGCCGTTCGTGTAAAGAGCCTTAACCTCGTCGGTGGTAATATTGGTTGCCGTAGAATCGCTGCCTACTATAAGCGCAATGCCGTCCTGGCAGAGAGTTTCGCCGGTAATGCCGGTTTTAAGCTCATCATTAGTAAGCGGACGGGAAGCCATACCGAAATCGTTGTTGCCGCTCTGGGTATCCTGAACGCCTGCACCGGAAGAAGACTGGGAAACCTCGATTCTTACGTCGTGGGTCTTTTCGTACTCGGCAGCGAGAACTTCCATAAGAGGGGTTACCGAGGAAGAACCGGTAACGCGAATTCTTTCGCTGTCGCCGCAGGCGGAGAATGCCGCTACGGAACCCGTGAGTGCTGCGCACGCTGCTGCAATTGCTACTACTTTGCCAAATTTGTTCATACTGTTTCTTTTAACTCCTTGATTTAAAAGTTTTATTCTTTATTTCCTTTCGACGATAAAATAATAACAGACAGTTGTAAAAAAATAGTACAGTGAGTTGTAATAAAATTGTAATAAAAATCGAATTTTAAAATTTTTTTGAAGTCTGATGCCGCGTTTTTGGGCATAATCTGCTGTTATAATCTATCTTGGTAAAGCAAATTGTAAAAAATATGCAAAAAATGTAATTTTGTAACGACTGAAAAATTATATAAAATTACGGAACGCCGCAGCCGTATTTTCCGCCGTTTGCCCTGCTGCAAAGCGGAGGATAAATTTTCCGTTCAACCGTATTATGCGCCCGAAAAAAATTATTATTTATTAAGGCGCGGCCGCACGCAGGCATACGCGCGCACGCACGTGTATGCGCACGCATACGTCGCCAAAACGCACGGAATAAGGGCGGCGTGCGCCGCGGAACATATGTATTAAAAATCATCAGACAACTTTTGCCGGGCGCACCGCCGCCATCGCCGCTTCGTTCATACCTGCACCGCGGCACACACGGATTCCCGTCCTCCTCCGCCCCTTCCCCCGCCGCTATGCCTGCATATGAACGCATATGAATTCTGCGCCATTTAAGCGCGGAAACACGTGTTGGTTGCGGCATATATGCGCTCCTTTTGTGCGCCGCAGCACATATGCCCGCCGCCGCAAAAGACAAAATACGCCCATAACCTGTCCCGTTCCCCACCGAACAAACGGCGGTTACCGCACTTAAAAAATACCGGCGAATTCCCCCGCACACATTATGGAAACTTAGCGCAAAACGGCACGGCAGGGCGCTCAATTTCATCACAAATATTTAATTCAACAAAAAATACCACAAAAAATAAAAAAATGCGCAATTTTATTTGCGGAAATTTATTAAAAAAAGCGCCGCAAAAACGATGTGTTTTTGCGGCGCTTTTCAGCAAGTTTACAAATAATTCTGCAAAAAATTTTATAAATTATTTAAATTTTTACTTAATTTTTTCAACGCTACATTCAAGCGGCCTGAATATGCCTCAGAATTTTACGGTAAAGGTAGAACCTTCGCCCTCTTTGCTCTTTACCGAAATGCTCCAACCTTCGCGCTGGCAAATCTTTTTTACCATAGCAAGCCCCAGGCCGAAGCCGCCGTTTTTGCCGCTGTGCGACTTGTCTACCGTGAAAAATCTGCTGAACACCTTGCTTAAATTCTCTTCCGAGATGCCTATGCCCGTATCAGATACCTCGAAGTGGTCAATATCCAGCGTTACGGTCACGCTGCCGCCCACCTTATTGTAGCGTATGGCGTTGCGGATGAGGTTGCCCACCATCTCGCTCATACGCTCGTGCGTGCTTCTTACGACTACGTTGTCGGTAATATTGTCGATGAGTGTTACGTTGCGCTTGTCGGCCTCGGGCTTTACCACGGCGAGCATCTCTTTGGCGAGTTTTGAAAGGTCTACGTCGCACGCGGCGACATCGGAGTTGTCTATTTCGTTGTAGTTGATTATGCAGGCAATCAGGTTGGTAAGGCGTTCGCTCTGCTTCAAAATGGTCTTATAGGCCGCGTCCTGCTGCTCCTTGTTCATCATTCCCGAAGCGAGCAGTTCGGCATAGCCCCTTATGGAGGTGAGCGGGGTGTTCATCTCGTGCGTGATGTTGGATATGAACTCGTTTTTTGAGTTCTGCGCACGCTCTACAAGTTCTTTTTCTTCCTTGATTTCGTTCATTTTCCTCTCTATATCCTTATTGCGCTCGTTCAGCACCTCCGCAATGGGCTGCAACTCTTTGAAGCGCGTGTTTATGCGCGCCGAGAGCGCCGCCTGCCGCGTAAGATTTTCTACGGGGCGGAGAATGAAGTAGGTTGCCACGTACGTGAACAGCACGCACGCTAAAAGGTCGATGACGAGATAGATGGCCACCGTTGGCAGAAAATCGGCATACAGCGCCCATTCGCTTGACGTGGGCAGAGCTATGCGCACGAAATACCGACCGTCGCCCGAGCCGTACGCGCGGCAGTAATACACATAGTCCGTCCCGACGGTGGAACTGCGGCGCACGGAATAGCCTTCGCCGTCTTCCGCCGCCTGAACCACTTCGTCGCGGTCGAGATGGTTTTCGTTGACCTCGATATCTTCGCTGTCGGCAAGCACCGTTCCGTCGGATGCGATGAACGTGATGCGCGCGCCGCCGAGCAGCAAAGAAAGGCTTTCGGCCTCTTCCTCGCCGAGGGCAGAATATTTATCTTCGTCGAACGCATTCATATAGACGGCAAGCGTCTCGCGCATACGCCCGAGGGAAGAATCGTAAAAAAGTTCCGTGGAGACGAACGAATAGGCGAGAATGCCAACGAACGTTATTAGCACGGATATACAGAGTATTCGAAGTTTCATAATTTTTTAAACACGGCCTTCCCGATGCGTGCGGCAGTTTACGCCGCCGCGGCAGTGCCTTTGCAAATGAGATAACGGCCGCCGCGCCTTGCCCTTTTGCAAGTCGCGGCGGCGCCGTAGTTTTTGTTCCTGTGTTTTGTTAAGGGGCAGAGAGCTTGTATCCCACGCCGAAAACCGTCTCTAAATTGGTGATTCCCATCTTTCTCAGACGGGATATATGGTTATCGAGAGTGCGCGTTTCGCCCTGCTCGTACCCCCATACTTCCAGAAGTATGACTTCGCGCGGAAGCACCTTGCCCGCGTGCAGCATAAAGTACTTCAACAGCTCGAATTCCTTTTTGTTGAGTTCAAGCCGCTCGCCGCGCAGCTTTACTTCCATAGTTTCGGTATTGAGCGCAAGTCCGCCGATAATCAGTTCGTCAGACTTCTTTTTGCGCCGCAGCGCGGCGTTGACGCGCGCCGTGAGTTCCAGGACGGAAAAGGGCTTTGCAACATAGTCGTCGGCGCCGAGGTTGAGGCCGTTTACCTTGTCCTCTTCCTTAGACAGCGCAGAGAGCATTATGCACGCCACAAGCGGGTAGCGCGATTTTACCGTGCGCAGCACGTCGAGCCCGTTGCCGTCGGGCAGCATTATATCGAGAAGCGCCACGTCGGGCTGGTGCTTGTCGAGCGCAGCATAAAAATCTTTGATGTTGGAAAACGCCTCGAAGTTTATTCCGTTCATTTCGAGCGACACGCGGATAAGCCCGCTTATGCTCGCGTCGTCTTCGAGTGCGTATACCGTACCGTTCATTTTGTCACACCCTCCGATATGTGCGGACGGGCGTCAGGCAACCGCCTCTACCGAATGGGCCATAAGGCTTAAATGGTCGCCCACCCTTTCGAGGTTGGAGATGAGGCTTACGAAAAGGCTGTTGTTTTCGGCATTGCACTCGCCGCGCGACATACGCTCGATATGCTCGTCTAAAAGCCTCTTCTTTGTGGCGTCTATCTCCTGCTCTATCTCGTCCGACTGTTTTATTTTTAACAAGTCGTTGTTTTCTACTATATTCACGACCAGCTCGTACTGCTCGTTTATAAGGCTCATAAGGCGGTTCAAATCGTGCTTCACCACCTCTGAGAAAGTAAGCGTTTCGTCGATTGCCTTGTGGGTATAGCCGACGATGTTTTCGGCTATGTCGGCAATGCGCACCACGTCGATATTGTCGCGGTGGAGCACGTTTACAAGTTTTTCTTCGTTGAGCGATATATCCATCGCGGATATTTCGAGAAGGTAATCGGTAATCTCGCGCGAAAGTTCGCCCACTTTGTTTACGTCGGCAGTCATATCGTCGAGCTTAGAGTCGTCTTTTGCTATGAAACCGGCAACAGCGTTGTTGAGGCATTTGATTGCCACGCCTGCGGTGTAAGTCGTCTGTTTTACAAGCTGACCCAGGGCAAGCGACGGCGTAACCAGCAAGCGCTTATCCATAAAGCCTTCGCCCGACTGCACCTTAGATTTTTTCTTCCTGTCGGGAATCATTATCTCGGTAAGTTTAACAAGATATTTGATAAACGGCAGATACAGGCAGGTGCATATTACGTTGAACATAGTATGGAAGAAGGTTATGCACGTTGTATCGTTGTGGAACCACTGCATAAGAACGTCGTCGTAGAATCCGCCCCATATCCAGAATACAATGAGGAATATTATCGAGCCTATCACGTTGAACATAAGGTGATAGAGGCACGCCCTCTTTGCGTTTGTGTTTGCGCCTATCGACGAGAGCACAGCCGTTATGCAGGTGCCTATGTTGGTGCCGAGAATGACAAAGAGTATGCCGTTGCCGCCTCCGCCGATAAGCAGGCCGTTCTGCGCCATTACTATAAGAACGGACGTGACGGCGCTGGACGACTGCACAATCGCGGTGATGCCCGCGCCTATAAGAAGGAGCAACAGGGGATTAGTGACAGAAGTGAGCGCATCTTCGACGAACGGCTCTTTTGCCACTCCCGCCATCGAGCCGGACATTATTTCGAGGCCGACGAATACGAGGCCGAGCGAAGCTATAAGCGTGCCCGCCGTGTTCACCTTGTTGTTCTTGGTGACCATAGTCATAACAAGCCCGACGAGCGTTAAGAGCATAGCGTACATCATCACGTTGAACTGGTTGAGCCATACGAGCCAGCCCGTGATGGTGGTGCCGATGTTGGCGCCCATAATTACCGCCGCAGCCTGTGTGAGCGTCATTACGCCCGCGTTTACGAAGCCGACTACCATTACCGTGGTAACCGACGAAGACTGCACAATCGCCGTTGCGAGGGCGCCTATGCCCACGCCCGCGAAGCGGTTGCCCGCCGCCTTGTGGAAGAGCGCGCGCATTTTGCTTGCCGACAGCTTTTCAATGCTGTCGCCGAGGAACTTGAAGCCAAGCAAAAAGACGCCCAGCCCCACGAGCAGCAGAACGACGCTGCTCGCCGTGTCTAAGTTTGCAAAATCCATTTAATTTCTCCTTTGATGCGTATCGCGCGGGGTGATGCGTTCCCGCCCGACAGATATATTTTAGCAGGTACCTGTAATATAAACCTCACAAAGTTGTAATAAATTTGTAAAATTTTTCGGACTTTTCCGCCTTTGATGTAATAAACTTGTAAAAAATGCGCTCCGCAAGGCAAAATTATTGCGGGGCGCATTTACAGGTCGCCTGTTTTTTATCGTTTTTGTAATCAGTCATACGGAAGAGGCCGTCGCCTGCCGCCGCTTGAAGTCAGGGCCGCGCCCTGAAATTAAAGCCTGCCGCCGCCTGAAACCCGGGAGCCGCGCCCGTAAAATACTGGTCAGGGGGCGCGAAAAACTTACGCCTTATTTATCGCCGTAGCCCTTGGGGTTATTACTCTGCCAGTTCCACGACGAGGCGCACATTTCGTCTATGCCGTACTGCGCCTTCCAGCCGAGCTCTTTTTCGGCCTTCGAGGCGTCGGCATAGCAGGCGGCGATGTCGCCCGCACGGCGGGGTTTGATTGCGTAGGGAATGGCGTGGCCGCACGCCTTTTCGTATGCGTGAATGACGTCGAGAACGCTGTATCCCACGCCCGTGCCGAGGTTGTAAGTATATACGCCGCTGTCCTTTATTTTGCTTATCGCGGCTACGTGACCCTTTGCGAGGTCAACCACGTGGATATAATCGCGCACGCCCGTGCCGTCGGGGGTGTCGTAATCGTTGCCGAACACGCCCACCTCTTTGAGCTCGCCTATCGCAACCTTTGCAATGTACGGCGTGAGGTTGTTGGGTATGCCGCGGGGGTCCTCGCCGATGAGTCCGCTGGGATGCGCGCCCACGGGGTTGAAGTAGCGCAGGAGCACCACCGTCCACTCGTTGTCGGCCTTATACACGTCGTTTAGCATAATCTCCTGGAAGTACTTGCTGGTGCCGTAGGGGTTGGTCGTTCCGCCCGTGCGGCAGCTTTCGTCCAGAGGAAGCCTTTCGGGCGTGCCGTATACGGTTGCCGAGGAGGAGAAAACTATCTTCTTGCAGCCGTGCTCGCGCATTACTTCTAAAAGCACGAGGGTGCCGTAGAGGTTGTTGTCGTAATATTCAATTGGCTTTACGCACGACTCGCCTACGGCTTTGAGGCCCGCGAAGTGTATTACGTAATCTATTTTGTTTTCCGTAAAAATCTTTTCCATCGCCGCGCGGTCGCGCACGTCGGCTTCGTAGAACACGGGCGACTTGCCCGTTATCTTTTTTACGCGGTTCATACTCTCTTTATTGGAGTTTGAAAGGTTGTCCACCACCACTACGCCGTATCCGCTTTCAAGCAGTTCCACCACGGTGTGGCTGCCTATGTAGCCCGCGCCGCCCGTCACAAGAATGTTTTCCAAAATATGCCTCCTTACATATATCTGAGCCGCGGCAAAAACATTTATGCCGCGCGCTTTATCTGCCGACTTTTATTATAAGGGATACGGGGCGGTATTGTCAACGGTTGCGGCAAAAAATGGCGTTTGCAGAATGTGACGGAAAAACGCCAATCCGTGCCGAAAGCGACTTAAAAAAACGCGGCCGACTGCCGCGCTTTACGCTTATTATATGTAAAGGGCGCGGGCGGCGC
>UMIY01037488.1_pt1 | contig 35520 bp, 25 predicted proteins | sample 1965921 | NCBI WGS metagenome assembly UMIY01 (sample SAMEA4836134, study PRJEB28245) | human gut metagenome | biome: gut microbiome; material: fecal sample | place: Denmark | collected 2008
AGTTTTTTTATTTCATCAACTTTTTCTAATCTTTCCCATGTAAGATCTATGTCATCACGACCAAAGTGACCGTAGTTACTAATCTTATGGAAGATTGGTCTTCTTAAATCGTAGTAGTCGATGATAAAGGCTGGACGAAGATCAAATACTTTTTCTACTATCTCTAATATTTTTGCTTCTTCGATTTTACCTGTGCCAAAGGTATCTACGTTTATGGATATTGGCTTAGCTACGCCTATTGCGTATGAAACTTGAATTTCGCATTTATCGCAAAGACCTGCTGCTACTAAATTTTTAGCAACGTGTCTAACTGCGTATGATGCTGATCTATCAACCTTTGTAGCATCTTTTCCTGAGAATGCTCCTCCGCCATGTCTACAGTAACCGCCATAAGTGTCAACGATAATCTTTCTACCTGTTAAACCTGTGTCGCCTTTTGGTCCACCAATAACGAATCTGCCTGTTGGGTTCACGTAGATGATTGTTTCGTCATCGATAAGTTTTGGATCAACAACTGGTCTTATAACGTTCTCGATGATATCTTTTCTTATCTTTTCAAGACTAACGCCTTCTTTGTGCTGTGTTGATACAACTATAGTATGAACTCTCTTTGGCTTGCCATTGTCATATTCAACAGTTACTTGAGTTTTGCCGTCTGGTCTTAAATAATTTACTGTGCCATCCTTACGAACTTCAGCTAATTTTCTAGCTAATTTATGTGATAGATAAATTGCAAGTGGCATATAAACTTCTGTCTCGTTACAAGCGTAGCCAAACATCATACCTTGGTCGCCTGCACCTATTAAATCATATTTATCTTTTGAGTGTTCTTTAGTCTCAAGTGCTTTGTCAACGCCTAGTGCTATATCCTTAGATTGTTCTTCGATTGATACAAGTACAGCGCAATTTTCTGCATCAAAACCGAATTTTCCTCTAGTATAACCTATGTCTGCTATAACTTTTCTAGCTACTGATTGTATATCAACATAGCAATTTGTTGTTATTTGTCCAGATACTAAAATATATCCAGTTGATGCTGTTGTTTCGATCGCGCATCTTGCTTCTGGGTCTTTTTCTAGTATCGCATCTAGTATCGCATCTGATATTTGGTCACAGACTTTGTCAGGATGTCCTTCTGTTACCGATTCAGATGTAAATAGTTTTTTATACATAATCTTCCTCCCTTTAATATTTTCTAATATAAAGCCGCTTAAAATATTTATCTCGCGGCGCATCTTATAAAATAAAAAAACCTTCATAGCTGAAGGTTACATCTTCTCATCTTTCAGCTGCGCTGTAGGATTTGGCACCTTGCTAGCAGGTTGCCGGACTTCACAGGGCCTATTCCCTCCGTCACTCTTTATGAGACTTATTAAGTTCACTAATCATTATATATATAATTTTCGTTTTTGTCAAGCCCTTCGCCTAATTATTTTCTTCCAAGGCAAAACGTTCTTTAACCTTCTTCTTCACATAGATATAAGTAAAGACGTAGACTATGGTAGTCAATAACCATGACAATGGATATGAGATATACAAAATCCATTGCTCATGATACTTTTGAAATACACTCATAGTCCACAATATTCTAAAGCCGCAAATGAATACGACACCTATGATCATAGGTGTTAGTGAATAGCCCATCGTGCGTATTACGCCTGAGTAAACGTCCATGATGCCGCAAAGTAAATATGTTGTCGATATGATACCTAGCCTTAGCATCGCGATCTCGATAACTTCTGGGTTTGGTGTATATAATCTTAGCAAAAATTTACCTGCTAAGTATGCGCCTATACCTAGAACTAGGCCCACGACTGACACCATGACTATGGTTGTCTTAAGTATCTCGTCAACTCTGTCAAGCTTTTTTGCTCCCATATTTTGCGAGGCAAATGATACTGAGGCTTGGTAGATGGCATCCATCGCCATGAAGACAAAGCCTTCGATGTTGCCAGCCGCAGTGTTTGCAGCGACTACAAGCTTACCGAAGGAGTTGATTGAGGATTGTATAAGCATATTGGATATGCTAAATAGTGCCCCTGTAAAGCCTGATGGCAAACCTATCCTAAGCATTTCGCCAAACTTTTTCCAATCCATCTTTAATTTATCTAGCTTTAAGTTCAAGTAGCCGTCGCTCTTCATCAAGCACAAAACTATTAGCACGGCTGAGAAAGCTTCTGAGATGATGGTAGCAAGAGCAACTCCGTCAACTGTCTTCTTTAAAACTATTACAAAGTATAAATTTAAAACTATATTCATAACGCCTGAGATGGCTAGATAGTAAAGCGGCCTCTTTGTGTCGCCTGCTGCTCTAAGTATCGAGGCGCCGAAGTTATATATCATAAAGCCCGGCATGCCCATGAAGTAGATCTGCATATAAAGTGTCGCTAGATCAATAACTTCCTCGGGTGTTTGCATCAGTTCAAGCATTGGCCTTGCTGAAAAGTAACCGACCCCTATCATGATAAAGCCGCCAAGTAAACCCGATAGCATCGACGTATGAAGCGTATCTTGCGCGTCTTTGTATGAGCCCTTACCTATCGCCTGACCCATAAGCACGCTCGCGCCTATCGATATACCGATGAATAGATTGATGATTAGATTAATCAGTGCACCGGTTGAACCAACTGCGGCAAGTGCAGCGTCCCCTGCGTATCTGCCGACAACTATAACATCGGCAGCGTTAAAAAAGAGCTGCAAAGTACTCGATAGCATCAAGGGTATCGAAAACTTTATTAACTTTGGAAGGAGTTTTCCCTCCGTCATATTAATTTCATAATTCTTTGACATAATTACACCATTCCTTTTATATTAATCAATTTTACTACAATCGAAATAATTTTTCAAGGCTTTTTGCAAAATTAATTACTAAATCCTTTATTTTTTTATCAAAATGTGTTATAGTATATGAATATATATGGAAGGTGATTTAATGAATAAAAAAGTTTACGTCTCAGGCCATAAGGTGCCAGATACGGATTCAATTGCAAGTGCAATCTCCTACGCTTATCTTGTCAATAGCCTTGCTAAATATGATGCAAGACCAGTTAGGCTTGGAGATTTAAATAAAGAAACAAAATTCGTTTTAAAATATTTTGGCGTAGATGAACCAAAACTATTAACAACGATGAAAATAAAATTAAAGGACGTTGACCTTGATGACGCCGTGCTTATAGCTGAGGATGCCTCTCTATACGAAGCGACAAATTTACTTCGTGAGAAAAACGCTTATGTACTCGTAGTCGTTGATAAATGTGGCAAGATGAGTGGCATCATCGGTTTAAAAGATATTACAGAAATTTATACCAATATTTTTGACGACACAGTTTTAAGCAAGGCTGATACACCATTTAAAAATGTTGTTGAAGTTTTAAAAGGAACCGTAATTAACGATGGTTACAGAAAACCTCTTGGTCGCATGGCTATCTACGCTATGGATCCAAAGATGATTGAAGATAGGATTGAAGAAGACGATGTAGTTATACTTGGTGACAGAGAGGACGCCCAAGAAGACGCTATCAAGAGAAATGTTTCTTGCATGATAGTGACTGGCGGTTTCAAAATAAGCGAGAAAATATTAAATATGGCGAAGGAAAAAGGCATCAGCATCATATCAACTGAGTATGATTCTTTCATGGCATCAAGAGTACTTCCACTAAGCGTACCCGTATCGTATGCAATGACAAAGGATGGCATCAAAACCTTCCACATACAAGATTTTGTTTCAGACGTTAAAGCAGAGATGAATAAAAATAGATTCCGCTGTTATCCAGTTTTGGATAATGACGGCAAAGTTATAAACACAGTTAGCCGCTATCACTTATTAAACGACAAGAGAAAAAATATAATTTTAGTCGATCATAACGAAAGAACTCAATCAGTCGATGACATAGAAGAAGCTGAAATACTTGAAATCATCGATCATCACAGAGTTGCCAACGTTGAGACAAAACTTCCACTATACTTTAGGAACGAGCCATTGGGTTCGACAGCAACCATAATTACAAAGATGTTTATTGAGAATGGTATTGCCATACCAAAGCACATCGCTGGTCTTTTAATCTCAGCCATCATCTCAGACACACTTTTATTAAAATCGCCAACGAGCACAAAAACAGACGCGAAAATGATAGAGCTTCTTGCACCGATAGCCGGCATAGATCCAGACGTCTACGCCATAGAGATGTTTACTGAAGCAGCGAGCATCAAGGACGTGGCGACTGAAGATTTGCTTAAGATGGACGTAAAATCATTTAATATCGCTAAGAAAAAAATTCGTGTAGCACAAGTCATGACCATGGATATGGATGAAGTGAAAAAGAGAAAAGATGATTTATTAAATTTAATGAGAGAAACAATTGATAAAAATCAAGAAGATACTTTTGTTTTGATGATAACTGATATACTTAAAGAGTATTCACTAGTTTTAGTGCAAGGCTCATACAAAGAAAATATCGCCGCAGCCTTCGATAAAGAGCTTGTAGATAATGAGTTTACAGTTGACGGACTTCTTTCAAGAAAAAAACAAATGATACCTGCTATATCAAAAAAGATAGAGACTTTATAGTCCCTATCTTTTTTAGTTTATGCGTAAAATTATATATAAAATCCCCCGTTCACACGAAGTACTTCGCCTGTAATGAATTTTGCGTCCTGTGATGCAAGAAAAACTGCCGCCTTTGCTGCATCTTCTGCACTTCCAATCATCTCAAGCGGCGTTTCATTACGAAGCATATCAATTTCAGCCTCTGAATACACTTTCATCATATCGGTTGCTATGCAGCCCAAACTTATTGCGTTTACTCTAACGCCCGATGGTGCTACCTCTTTTGCGACTGCCTTAGTAAAAGCGATTACAGCTCCCTTTGATGCGCTGTAAACAGTCTCCATCGCGGCTCCAGTCTCGCCCCACATGCTAGTTACGTTAATTATGACCCCTGCGCTCTCATGTATCATCGGCTTAATAAAAGCCTTGGTCATGTTGAAGACGCCCTTCATATTCGTGTTAAATACATAATCATATTCATCTTCACTCGTTTCTTGCACAAGCTTAGTCAGTGCCACGCCTGCATTATTCACAAGCACATCAATTTTTTTATATCTTTTAAAAATTTCTTCCTTCAATTTAGATACTTCATCATAATTTGAAACATCTGCCCCATAAACAAAGCCGTTCGAATATTTTTTAACTTCTTCTAAAATTTCCATCGCTTCATCGCCATGCTCATGGTAATTGATACAGACATCATAACCTTTTTTGGCAAACTCAATCGCTATGGCCCTACCAATGCCTCGAGATGCGCCACTTACAAGAGCTAACATAATTATACCTCCTCTTATATAAATATTATATCACAAACTTGCAATTTTAGCCATCATATGCTAAACTAATCTTGGTGATAAAATGAGAATGAGAAAAAAATGGTGGGCGCTGCCTGAACTTAAAGAGAGCCCCATCTTTAGATATAGACCCATGGAGAACAAGGGCAAGTGGCGTGAAGATTTTGGCAACGACAATCCAATTTATTTAGAGCTTGGCTCAGGCATGGGCAGCTTTATTAATTATTTAAAAAATACTTTTAAAAATAAAAATTTCGTCGGCATCGATATGGAAGAGGGCTGCCTCGTTTATGCAAAGCGCATGCTTGAAGAAGAGGATGCATCAAACGTAAGACTAGTCCTTGCTGATATCAGAAACGTGGACGAGTACTTCCAAGAGAACGAGGTCGAGGAAATTTATATAAATTTTCCTAATCCATGGCCAAAAAACAAACAGCACAAAAGAAGACTGACTTATCCAGATCAATTAAAAATGTATAAAAAAATTCTGAAGAGTGATGGAACGATTAGGCTCAAAACCGACGATCAAGGACTTTATGAGTCATCGCTAAAATATTTTGAAAGCGAAGGCTTCGAGATAATTTTTAAGACAGATGATTTGGCTGTAGATGAGTTCCAAGATGACTTTATCAGCGAGTACGAGACTAAGTGGCGTTCGCAAGATGTGAAGATCAAGGCAATACTTGTAAGGAATGTGAAATAAGATGAAAAAGAAAATTTTAATGAGCTTAGTTATTATTATGGCATTGGCTGTGCTTATAGCGTGTAAATCAAAAACTAAAGAAAACTCAGTAAATAATTCAAAAATATCTGATGAAACAAAAAGCATTGACGAGAAAAAACAAGCTGAAGAGAAAAAAGTGCCAGAAAAAACAAAAGAAGAAGAAATATTAGAAAATATGTCTCTTGATGAAAAGATTGGACAAATATTTATCGCGCGCTGCCCAGATAAAAATGCAGCGTCACTTGCAAAAAAATATAATTTAGGCGGATATATATTATTTGGAAGAGATTTTAAAGGCAAAACAAAAAATTCTGTAATAAAAAATATTCAAGAGTGCCAAAACGCTTCTAAGATTGCCATGTTCATTGCTGTGGACGAAGAAGGCGGCACAGTCAATCGTGTTAGCACGAATAAAAATTTCAGAAAGTATCCATTCGCCTCGCCGCAGTATTTGTATAAACATGGCGGCATGGAGAGAATTAAGAAAGATACTAAAGAAAAATCAAATTTATTAAAAAGTATAGGCATCAATCTAAATTTTGCGCCAGTCGCAGACATTTCCACGAATAAAAATGACTTTATATACAAAAGAAGCTTTGCGAAGAGCCCAAAAGAAACTGCAGAATATGTAAAAAGCGTTGTAAACGTGATGAACGAAGTGCACATGGGCAGCGTCCTAAAACATTTCCCAGGCTATGGCAATAACAAAGACACTCACACAAATCTTGTTCACGACAAAAGACCGATGTCAAAATTTGAAAAAGAAGATTTTATTCCATTCAAGGCAGGGATAAACGCCAAAGCGAGCATGGTACTCGTCTCACACAATATAGTAGAGGCGATGGATAAGAATGCGCCGGCATCCATATCCCCCTCAGTTCATAAAATTTTAAGAGAAAAACTTGGTTTTGATGGCGTCATCATCACAGATGATTTGGCAATGCAAGGCGTGAAGAAATTCGTCGGCAAGAAGAATGCCGCAGTACTTGCGATTAAGTCAGGCGCTGACATGCTTTGCTCCACAGACTTTCTTAATGACATCAAAGCCATAAAAACAGCTGTGGCAAATGGCGAGATCAATGAAAAAGATATCGACGAGCACGTTTTGCGCGTACTAAGAGCAAAAATAAATTTAGGAATAATTAAATAAGTGCATATAGCAAACGGACCGAGATGAACTCAGTCCGTTTTTCTTACGCTAAATATTTTTTCACATCAGGACCAACAGCCACGAAAGAGCCATCGTCCTTGATAAGTATCGGTCTCTTCACAAGCATGCCATTAGTCGATAAAAGTTTGTATTTTTCATCGTCACTCATCTCGCCCAGTTTGTCCTTGAGATTCATATCCCTATAAACAAGACCAGAAGTGTTAAAGAAACGCTTGATGTCAAGACCCGACGCCTTGTGCCATTTCTTTAGTTCCGCTTTGGTCGGAACATCCTTGTCAATCTCCCTGTAAGTGTATTTTATGCCCTTTTCGTCAAGCATCTTTTCAATGCCCTTACAAGTAGTGCATTTTTTGTATCCAATAAGAATCATATAATCAACTCCTTGATTGATATATACCCAAATATTTAATAAATCACTAGTCTCTACTTTAATATATAGTATTATCTCCTAAAAAATTCTAATTCAAAAACACTTTTTCTTCATCAATAAATTTTATTTTTTAAAAAATTTTTTATCGATAAATTTAATAAAATCAGCAAAGAAAAATAAACTTAATATTGCTAGAATTATTTCCCCTGCTAAAATAAATTCTTTATAATTTATAAATTTCTGTGTTCTGCCAACTAGAACTAAAATAAGGCCTAAAATAAAATAAATCCTCTTTTCCATTGTAGCAACTCCTTTTATTGTTTGAACTTGATTTAAAATCTAATCTAAGTACTTCTTGCCAATATCATAAGCCTTCGCAAGCTTTTCACCTAATAAATTATAAGTGTTCTCACAAGCGTTGTAAAAAATGAGATTCATCTTAGCAGTGTCAATAGAGCCATCTTCACGAAGATATTTTTCATCAATAGATATATTTTTAATCTCGCCAATAAGGTTCTCGCTCACTTCATCGTATTCAATAAGCTCGCACTCAATAGTCATAGGCAAGTTAGTAATGATAGGCGCGTTCACAAACTCAGACTTAAGAGTTTCAAAAGAAGTCTTCGCAAGCTTGTTTTGAACCTTGTTTCCGCTAGTCATGCCAACATAGTCCGCATCGACCATGTGAGCCTCATCCGCAAAAGACAAAGTGAAAGCCTTTTCACGCATAGCATTGATGATAGTCCTCTTGCCCTTGCCAATGTAAATGGAAACCTTAGTAAAATCACCCAAAGTACCATACGCCGCGTTCATAGCGTTCGCAGAGCCGTCCTCGTTGTAAGTCGCCACAAGCAAGACAGGAAGCGGCATGAAATATGGTTTAACACCCAAGTTTTTCCTCATAATATCAACTCCTTATAGGATATATACCCAAAATAGTATAAGCATTATTTCATCTCCTATAACTAATGCTTTTATAATAGATTACATGACTCTGAAACAATAAATTTATAGACCAAACTTGTGCAAGTAGTTTTACTTACTAATGAAATTACATGACTCTCAAACAAGTGGACTATTTACAGTATTTGTAGAAAAGTTTTACTTACTAATGAAATTACATGACTCTCAAACTAACCCTGAAGAATATGAAAGATTATATAAGTTTTACTTACTAATGAAATTACATGACTCTCAAACATATATCAACTAGTAGACATACAAGATGCCGTTTTACTTACTATTGAAATTACATGACTCTCAAACGTGCCTATAAGCTCTGTTTTAAATAGTAGAGTTTTACTTACTATTTAAATTACATGACTCTCAAACTAGATGGCTATAAATATCAATTTCAAAGGAGTTTTACTTACTATTGAAATTACATGACTCTCAAACAAAGGAGAATAATCATGCCAGTATTATCAAGTTTTACTTACTAATGAAATTACATGACTCTCAAAATAGCATCATACACACTAGCCTCGTATGCTTGTTTTACTTACCAATGAAATTACATGACTCTCAAACAATTTAAAAAGGAGTTGATAAATATGCCAAGTTTTGCTTACAAATGAAATTACATGACTCTCAAACCCATGAAAGTCTTCATACGAACTCTCAAAAGTTTTACGTACTAATGAAATTACATGACTCTCAAACCTCAAATTCGTTTTGAGAGTCACTTGGCAGACGATTGCCTTTATATTTCACATAAGTCTTCATCTATAATACAAAGGTTTTCGTTTTCTATAAGTTTTCTATTGAGTTGATTTTGTAAGCAAAGCACTATAATATTATTATATGATATAAAGTTTTGTAATTCATTCATAAGAGCTGCTGTTATTGACACTTCTGTTGTATTAAGGATGACATGGGATATATCTTTAAGATATATCCTCTTTATATCATTGTCTTGCATCCTTACAAGCATGTGCCCCATCTTAAATGAAAGCTTTGCTCTTTGATTTATTACAATTGTTCTCCAAGTCATAGCTTTAATAAATCGACTTCGTTTTCAAATAAGCCTGTTATTGATTGATTTATAAGTTTAAATTCGTTATAATTTGATAAGTTATTTGTTTTTTTACATGTACCACTACTGTTACCTCCACCTAATAATAATAAATTAGCTCCATTATTGTTGTTTTGAAATAACAATAGCACCTGCAAAAGTATATAGCTTTGTTCCTCAATGCTAAGTTCTTCAAACTTAGCTCTCCATTTTTTTAAATTTTCAGCTTGATTATTGTTTCTAAATTTATATATCGAGTAATCTAACTTCTTTATTAGTTCATCATATAAAGATAAATTTTTTTCAACACTTATATTGTCAGCAACAACTATTTTTGCTTTTGCATTATTTTTCTTTCTTAGACTAAATTTTTCAAGTAATTTAATATATTTTACAAAATTATCTTTTAATCTTAATTGTATAGCTGGCGTCATCATTATTCTACCTTGTGTTCTTCCAGTTAAATGATAATAAAAACCATCTATCTTAACAAATGAATTAAGCTTAATTTTATCAAATAACACTTTTGGCTCTAATAAACCTTGTTTTTCTAAGCAATCTACCAGTGTAAAATTTGTGTTCTTATCACTAATTTTCTTTGCGTCAACTAGTGTTATAGTCTCTATGGTTTTATATATTTTTCCTTTCTTGTCTTTATGCTCTACAATAGCAAAATATGCACTGCTAGCACTATCGTAACCACCATATTTGATAATATCAGATTTAGGACAATTTTCTTTTTGAGAAATTTGTCCATTGCCTTTTCTCAATAGATTAACTTTAAACAATTCTCCTTTGCCTTCATAGCTCATTCTAGTAAATAATATATTTCTGTTATTGATATTTTTCTTTACATTAACAATGCTTCCGACCTCTCCTGTAACTTTATTACTGGCTTTCCAAGCAATATGCCCGCTTCTTTCGACATCATAATCAAAAAGTTTTTCTAAGTTATAATTTTGGGCAAATTCATTATTATTGATGAAATTAAATGGATTTTTTGTAAATTTTGTGTCATAAACATTTCCGACAACTATGTTCAGATAAGCATCGTGTGCATGATGATAATCGTTAACTGATCTTGACTTAAGTATATCAAACTTTTGTCTAAATATACTTACATTGCCTGCTTTTACATAGACCACTTCTGAATCTTGGCAAATCCTCTTTAATAAATTTGCTGTCTCTTTACTTGCTTGTCTTGTCTCAACCATTTGTCTTTCAATAAAGCCAGCAAGTTCTTCTTTTTTAAACGGAGTATTTCTTATTAATCTTGAATATTTTTTATCACCTATAAATCCCTTGTCATGCAACATCTTCCAAAATCGTTCTACTTTCGGTCTTAATGAATTTGGTATTACTGTGCTATCTATAGGATAGTTGTTTTTCTTAACTTCACTATTAATAATTTTATTTACTAAAACAGTATTTTCTAAAGAATCATCAAATAATTTTGATTTTGGATATATATGATCTATGTCATAAATTGACCCCCTACTTAAATCAATATCTTCCAAAGTATACATACATTTACCTAGCTGTATATAGTAAAGATATAATTTTTTAGCTCTTAAGTCAGCTTCACTACATAACTGTATTTTGTTTAATATTTTATTATATGCATTTTCATCATTATCTAGAATTTCTATAATATCTTTTTTGCAATTTTTGTATAAATTCTCCAAAGAAGTTTTTCTAGAATCTTTTCTGTCGCTTCCATCACTGCCTCTAGCCATCTCTATAAATATCTTTAATGGATCGCACTTCATTACACTTGTCACTTCTTTTACTATCTTCAAGCTTTGCCATAGCATTCTCTTTACTGAAGGTGAAAGATATAAATCGTCTAGCATTGAATATGAGAATTTTTCATCTACAATAAATGATTTATTAATTTTATCAATCTCATCAAGTAAGGTAAATCTCTTGCTCATTAGCTCCATGTGATTTAGACTATAGTTTCTCATAAAACCTATTAAAGTATCTGTTTCACCAGTTTCTTTATTCGTAAAAGTAATGCCATTTAAAAACTTCTTAGAAAATCTTCCCCAGTCTGAATATCTTAAATTTTTTAATTTTTTAATCTCTTCATCAGTAAATATATCTTTATAGTCTCTATAAATTTTTTCTTCTATATATTTACTATCATGTCCAAATAATGTTATATCACTTATTATGTTTTCAATAGAATTTTTATATTTATCTACTTCAATCTTATCGCCTATTATTTTTTTTATATCTATATAAGAAGCTAAGTTTTGTTTAAAATCGCCATCGATTCCTGTTAAAACAACATCCTCGGTAGTGTTTTTTACTTTCTTTATAAACTCTATAGTTCTTTTTTGTGTTACTTTTTTGTAATTTTTAAACAATTCTTCGTAAATCTTTTTCTTTAAATCATCATCTACTAATTCGCCATTAATCTTTAAATTGTTTAACTCATTTAGAACCATATACTCTCTATAAAGAAGAGAATTTTTAGGAAGAACTATCTCATCCTCTATATAAGAGCAAGTATTGAGTTTTGTATCTATAAATAATTCTCTTGATTTTTCAATATCAATTTTATCTTCAAAATTCCAAGGAGTTACTTTTCCCGATTCTTTTCTTACTACCCAAGAATTACCTGTGCTTGTATTATGACTTGGATTAAGCGGTCCAACATAGTAAGGTATTCTAAAAGTCAAAAGAGAAACTATTTTATCTTTTACAGTCCGTCCGTCTTCTTCTAAATTTAAAAAATCATAATACTTTGATTGATTATCAAGTATTTTCTTAAGCTCCATTTCTTTTAATTGATAAGGTATTAAAGAATTATCTTTAGCTCTCTGTTTTGTTAAAAAAGTTCTATTCTCAATTTCATTTCTTATATATTCTAGATTTTTTATAAAGACTATGTCATTCTCTCTATTTTTATTATTTTCCTCAGCTTCTTTTAAAATCTTCTTTATATATCCATAGAATGAGTCTATGTTAAAGTCCTTATCTTTATCCGCTTTTTCTCTCTTGTTTGAGCTAATTGTATTTTTTGTATAAGCTACATAATTATTTTTAGACGCTTTATCTCTAAATACTTCATAATATTTTTTAGGTAAATATATTTTTACAATTTGTTTTAACAAAGATAATTCATAACCATATTTTTCATATAATGCAACCTTTGTTGATGATATATATTTGTTACCATCACTACTTACAGTGGCTAATGTCATCAACTTATCTAGTATAGATGCATCATATATCTTTTTTAGTATTTCAATAAGCTCAAACCTCTCTCCCAGGTCATCTATATAGTTGCTCCTATTTTCTTCAATATCATCTCTTTTAAAATCAGTTGAATTAATAGTTGAATTTTTTAGTTCATCATCACCAAACATAACATTTAATTTTTGAGACCCGCCAGATATTAAGACTATTATACCTTTCTCTAGTTTGCTTCCGCCAAAAAATTTCTTTAATTCCTCTTGCTTCTTTTTTACTCCATAACTAGTACTACTTAATATCGAAGTAATGGCATTTTTATCAAAATTAAATTCTAAGTCATATGGTTCCTCTACTAGGTGTTTTGTTAAGTCATCTAATGCATTATTTAATGATGATTTAGTATCAAAATTTTTATCATTAAATAAGAAATGTCCTCTATTCTTAATAAGCCAATTGCACGCTAAAAATACTAATCTTATGTCTTTCTTTTCATCATTATTGATAAGATCCATTATTAAATGAAAAATAGTTGGATATGTCTTATGATATTTTTTATCAGTCCATTCTTTATCATTAAACAAAGATCCTTTTGAGTCAATGGACTTATCTTCATAATATAAATCACTTTCTCTTAATCTAATGAAAAAGTTCGGGTCTACTTTTGAAACTTCCTCTGCAAATAGCTCTCTAAGTAGTCTTGAACGTTCAATTTTTCTTTGACGGCTTCTTCTAGCAGCTCTGTAACTTCTCCTCTCAACAGCAGTACTTCCCTCATTGAAAAGTCTGATACCCCACATCTTTTTGCCATTAAAATTAAGAATGTTATAGTTTTCATCTGTTACAGCCCATCCGACAGAGTTTGTTCCTATGTCCAAGCCTAAAAAATATTTACTATTTTCCATAATTCTACCTCCAAATGCTTGACAAATTTTTTTAATGTGATATAATTATGTGTGAAATTACAAGACGAGTTCAAATAAAAATTTATTCAAATCGCCTACTTTGTAGGCTGTACATGTTGTACAACTAAACTTGCTTTACGCAAGTTTTTTTATTGCCCAAAATACAATTTATATCTACTATATATACATAATAATATTATACCACATTAAAATGAATGGTGCGAACAAAAATCATTTTTATTAAATTGTTTTTTATATTTATTAATCAAGCCCATCCCCAATAAAAAATGGGCTCTGCATCTAGCAAAGCCCATAATCATTTTATCCATTATCTTATTTAAATTTATCTAGTCTCTTGAATATTTTTTCCTTACCTAATAAGTAAAGTATTCTATCCATTTCTGGTCCGTGTACTGAGAAGGAAATCATCGCTCTGACTGGCATATAAAGGTTTTTGCCTTTGATGCCTGTCTTCTTTTGTATATTTTTCATAAATGTCTTGGCATAATCAAGTGTGATTTCATCTACTGATGAAAGCTCTTCTTCGATTGCGTTTGCAAGTACTTTTGCGTTCTCTGCATTTTCTCCTTCAAGAAATTCTTTTGTTTCATCTGCAAGTGGAAGCTCTTCAAATATGAATTTTGCCTTTTCTGGCAATTCTGTCATTAGTGAGATGGAGTCTTTAAGTGTATCGATTAAAACTTCCATATACTCTTTATTATTTTTTGCAAAATCTTCTGTGATTAGTCCTGCCTTAATTAGTTCTTCGCTTGCTTCTTCTCTTAATACATTTATATCTTGATTTCTTAAGAATTGTGCGTTAACCCAATCAAGCTTGTCCTTATCAAAGATGCCGCCTGTCTTGGAAACTCTTTCAAAGGAGAATTCTTTGATTAGCTCATCCATAGTAAATATTTCTTTATTATCTTCTGGTGACCAGCCAACTAGTGCTAAGTAGTTATTTAACGCTTCTGGCAAATAGCCTTTGTCTTTGAAGTCTTCTACTGATACATCGCCTTGTCTCTTTGATAATTTCTTTCTGTCTTTGTTAAGTACTGTTGGTAAGTGAACGTACTCTGGTTTTTCCCAGCCAAGTGCCTCGTATAAAAATACGTGCTTTGGTGTAGATGGTAGCCACTCTTCTCCTCTAACGATGTGTGTTATGCCCATTAGGTGGTCGTCGACTACAACTGCCATGTGATATGTTGGGAAGCCGTCAGACTTTAGTAGTACTTGATCATCTATATCTTCTGTGTTGATGGTGATGTCGCCTCTAACTACGTCGTGGAAAGTTATGTCTGTATCTTTTGGCAATTTTAGTCTAACTACGTATGGCTCGCCATTTGCGACTCTTTTCTTTGCTTCATCTAGCGGAATATTTCTACAGAAGCCATCATACTTTGGTATTAAGCCCTTTATTTGTCTTTCTTCTCTGATTCTGTCAAGTCTTTCCTTATCGCAGAAGCAGTAGTATGCCTTGCCTTCTTCGATTAGCTGATCAACATATTTTCTATATATATCAAGTCTTTCTGATTGTATATATGGACCGTAGTCACCTTTTTGAACTACTTTGCCGTTTTCAATAAAAACGCCTTCGCTGTAGTGTATGCCAGCCCAGTGAAGTGAGTTTATCAAGTTTTCTATAGCGCCTTCGACATAACGTGTTCTGTCTGTGTCTTCGATTCTTAAGATGAAGTCGCCACCCATCTTTTCAGCGAATAAGTAGTTATATAGCGCTGTTCTTAATGAGCCTATGTGCACAAAACCTGTTGGCGATGGTGCAAATCTTACTCTAACTTTTTTATCCACGATTATTCTTCCTTTCCTTTATATATGCAATGATCTTGTTAATAGCTTCGCTAGCATCTATCTCTTCATTTTCCATCTCACGGCGAGTTGAGTACTCAACCTTGCCTTCGCTAGCAAGCTTACCTACTGTAATTCTTAGAGGTATACCGATTAGGTCTCTGTCGTTAAACTTAACACCGGCTCTTTCTGCTCTGTCATCAAGAAGCACTTCGACCTTCTCCGCCAATAGCTTTTGATAAATATCTTCAGCAAGTTTATTTTGCTCTTCGTCTTTTACATTGACTATTGTTACGATAGCTTCGTATGGACAAGATGATATCGGCCAGATGATGCCCTTTTCGTCGTTGTTTTGCTCAACTATGGCAGATACTGTTCTTGATATACCGACGCCGTAGCAGCCCATCCAAAAGTATTCGTCCTTGCCATTCTCATCTAAGAATGTTGCCTTCATTGATTTTGAGTACTTTTGACCAAGTTGGAAGATGTTTCCGACTTCTATGCCTCTCTTGAACTCAAGTTTGCCACCGCACTTAGGGCACACATCTCCCTCAGCTATCATTAGAAGGTCATCGACGAATTCAAATTTTTCATTGTCACTAATATTATAGTTCATATAGTGATAATTTTCTTCGTTAGCGCCTATAACCATATTTTTGATATTTTTAACTCTCTCATCGGCTATAAGTCTATCTGCTTTTAATCCGATAGGACCAGTGTAGCCTGGGAAAGAACCCATGGACTTGATGTCTTCATCGCCCATCATCTCAATCTCATGCTCTGCACAGCCAAGGTGCTTTATTAATTTTGTTAGGTTAAGCTCTCTTGATCCTGGTATGAATACAACGATTCTTTCTCCCTTAACCATTAGGTCAACTGCCTTAAGGCATCTATCTTTATCAACTTTTAGTAGTTTTGCTAAATCGTCAATAGTTTTACAGCCCTTTGTCTCAACTTTTTCAAGCTCTTTTATATCTTCACTGCTATTGTCATATTTATAAGCTACTTCTGCTTTTTCATCAGTCGCCGAAAAATCGCAGCTGTCGCAATATGTGATCACGCCTTCACCAACGTCTGAAAGTGCAGTAAACTCGTGTGACTCGTTACCACCGATGGCGCCTGAGTCGCCTCTAACTATCCTGTAATCAAGTTCTAGTCTGTCGTAGATGTTTTCGTACGCTTCCCACATGTTCTTGTAGCTGGCTACCATATCCTCTTGAGTCTTGTCAAAGGAGTAAGCGTCCTTCATCAAAAACTCTCTCGCTCTATTGATACCAAATCTCGGTCTCTTCTCGTCTCTATACTTAGTTTTGATTTGGTAGATATTTATTGGCAGCTTTTTATATGAGTTCACATCGCTTCTTATAAGGTCTGTGAAGAACTCTTCTGCTGTTGGCGCAAGACAGAATTCTCTGTCGTTTCTGTCCTTTAGCTTAAACATCTCTGGTCCGAAGGTATCCCATCTACCCGACTCTTCCCAAAGCTCTCTTGGCTGAACAGCACTCATGTTGATCTCTTGAGCGTCGTGTGAGTCCATCTCTTCTCTAACTATCTCCTCAATCTTTCTAATTACTCTGTAGCCAAGGTTCATGTATGAATAAATTCCTGAGGCGCTCTTCTTGATAAAGCCGCCTCTTAATAGTAACTTGTGTGATGCAATCTCTGCTTCGCTAGGATCCTCTCTCAATGTTTTAAAAAACATTTTACTCATTCTCATAGCTTTTTTCCTCCTCTTGGTACTCGTAGTTTTCTTTTTGTGCGTTGAACATCTTATAGTAAAGGCTTTCTGTCTTTTGCATTAGATTGTGATGCGTGTCAAAGTCCTCCACAGTACCGTTATTTATTAACAAAATTCTATCGCAGAATATAGACGAACTCATTCTGTGTGAGATGTATATCGATGTCTTCTCTTTAACAAGGTAGTTGAAGTTCTCGTAAATCTCCGCCTCGCTCTTCGGGTCAAGTGCCGATGTTGGCTCGTCAAGTATAACAAGCTCGCTGTCCTTGTACAAGCTCCTTGCAATTGCTAGCTTTTGGAACTGTCCTTGCGATAGTTTTTCTCCCGTTTCAGAGTAGCCCATGGAGACCTTAGTGTCCATACCGCTACTTAACGAATTTATTTTATCATATATATCAATATCTTTCAATACTTTAGTAACTTTTTCTCTGTCGTAGTCAGCCCTCGATGCAACAGTCTCAGCCACAGGGAAATTGTATATATTATAGTCTTGGAACACAACTGAGATAAGTTTTTGGTACTCATCCATCTTTATCTTTGATATATCAAGGCCATTAAGCAGTATCTCGCCCTTTGTTGGCTCATATAGCCTAGTCACTAACTTGATGATGGTTGTCTTACCAGCACCATTAAGACCTACTATAGAAATCTTTTCGCCCTTATTAATATTAAAGGATAAATTCTTTAGCACGTAGTCTTCAGAGCTTGGGTACTTGAACCACACGTCTTTAAACTCAATCGTATCAATGGACTTTGGCATATCATATTCGTATGCTTTTGCTTTTTCTTCTGGTAGCATCATAAATCTATAGTAAGGCTCTGTCATGTTCCTCATCATAATCATGTTGACATAGTTTTGCGAGATAATTCTAACTCTTTGGTTAAAGTTAACAAAGGCCGATGTGTATAGAGCGAAGGAACCAAGTGAGATTTGTGGACCGAAAACATTCGATACGGCTCTTACTGATATATAGATGTAGCTTAAAGCTCTAGATACGCCGTCTAATATACCACTAAAGAAGAATGAAAGCGAGTTTATGGTATACATATTCGCTATACCTGCGCTTATGTCCTTCATTAATTTATATATGGATCCATTGACCAAGTTATGCATGGAGAATAGCTTTACATCCATCATCTTGCTATTGTCATAAATAATATTCATGTAAGCAGAAAATTTTCTGTTTATATCTTCAAGTGAAGCTAAGAAGTCTCCCATCTTCTTGTTCGCCCAAGCACCTATGACAAAGTTTAGGCACGCTACTAGAAGAAGTATTAGACCTAAAACCCAGGAGAAGCTAAAAGCAATGACTGCTAAGAAGATTACAACAACGAATGAAACAAAGACTTCCGCCGCTACTTGAGTGAAGTTTGCTAGAGGTGATTGAGTGCTCATGATGAAGTCCGCTTGGTCCTTAAGATTCATATAGTCTTTGTTCTCAAGCATAGAGTAATCAAGCTTCATAGTCTTTTCGCATATATTGTAACGAATTCTTTGTTGCACGCCAGGAAGGTCTACGTTGTTGATGTAGTTGTTGACATAGCCAGGTATCTTAGCCAAGACAACGTTTGCAAGCACCATAAGTACTACATAAGTCGCTATCTCGAAACCTCCGCCATTCATTATTGAGTCAATAACTAGTTTTGGCAAGAATACATTTATTAGTAAAAGTCCTGCTGATGACAGTGAAGCTAGTAAGATTAAAAATACTGTTTTCTTGGAGTATTCCCAAATTGATTTGATCATGAAGCCATATATCTTCATGTGTTCTTTAAAGTTCTTCATATTTAGGCCTCCTTAGTATAGTACTTACCTTGTATAGTGAACATTTCGTAATATTCACCCTTCTTCTTCATAAGATCATCGTGAGTACCCTCTTCGAAGATCTTTCCGCCCTTTAATAAGATGATTCTATCACAGAACTTTGTCGATGACAGTCTGTGTGAGATGTATATCGAAGTTCTGTCCTCTCTTAAGTCATTTAGCTTTGAATAAATTTCGTGCTCGGCAAGCGCATCGAGGTTTGCTGTTGGCTCATCTAGTATAAGTATAGGTGAGTCCTTGTATACAGCTCTCGAGATAGCAAGTTTTTGTTCTTGTCCGCCCGATAGTTCAAGAGCGTCCTTAGCAACTTCATGAGACATGTTTCTTTCGTAAGCGTTTTTCTCTTCTTCGATACGCTCCTTAAGTCCCACGTCCTCTATGGCCCTCTTGGCTCTTTCTAAATCATATGTCTCTTGCATCGATATATTATTACCAAGTGTATATGGATAGATATTTACCTGTTGGAATATGCAGGCAAACATCTTATATAGCTCTTCTTCTTTAAACTCGTTGATGTTTACGCCATTAAGAAGTATCTCGCCTTCGTCCGGTCTATATAATCTTACTAATAAATTGATTATGGTTGACTTACCCTCACCATTGTTACCAACTAGGGCGATGGTTTCATTCTTAGCTATCTTAAAGCTTAGATTATCAAGCACTTTCTTATCTGTATTTGGATAAGCAAAGCTAACGTTTCTAAACTCAATATCAACAGCGCCACTAAGTCTATCTCTAGTGCCATGGTCTGAATTTAACTTATCTGTTTCAAGTAAGTCATATAGATTTTCTACGTAAATAGTTTGATTAACAACAAAAAACTCGTAGTCTTCTATGGCTCTGTCGGCCAATAATACAAATTGTAGCATAAGTGTTAGATACATCAAAAAGCTACCTGTATCAACTGAGCCATTTTTAAAGTTAAGTATAAGTGTGTAAGCAAAAATGCCCTGAGCAAGAATTAAAATTAAAACTGATAAAAGGCTCTTTCTAAATGTTTTACGTACGCCACTTAAGCTAAAACTCTTTCTCTTATTGATAACGTTTTTGTAAGCATTAAGTATCATGTCTTTTAAGTTAAAAAGCCTAATCTCTTTACCAGATTTAAAGTCGCCAGCAGTTTTATTGTAGTATCTAATCTCATCAGTTATTTTATTTATCTCAGCATCATTATCTCTTACTTCTTTGTTTGCTTGTCTTTGTGCGTAGGCATAAGTTATTGCATATAAAAGAAGTAGGGCTCCTGTTAATGGTGATAGTGCCGTAATCACTCCGCCAATAAGTATTAATGAGAGAATTATAGGTGCGGTTCTCGCAAACTCTCTAAGTGTACCCACAACGCCGCCCCAGTCACCGCTTGTTGCTTCAAATGCCATGCCATACATCTTAAAGATGGATCTATCACTTATGTATTTAAAGTCGGCAGCCGCCATCTTTTTATTTTGCTCGTGCATTAACTCAAACCTAGTTTTATTGGCAACTGTTAGTACTTGATTTGAGCAGTAAAGGCTCACGCCCTCAACCAAGAACTCCAAGGCAAAAAAGCCAAGTGAGATTAGTAAAATCCTTCTAATTGCGTCTGTACCAGGATTTTCTACGACTCCTACTATTAGCTTAGGCATTAAAGATAATACTAGTGGAGCAAAGGCCCCTAAGAGACAGGCGAATAAGATGTAAAGAATCATCTTCCTGTCTGTTCGAATCGCGTCCCCAAGCAGGCGCTTCAGTGTTTTTGTGTACTTCATTTCTCTCCTCCTACGAATTAAGCTCTTTATTGACGTTAACTAAGACAAGCTCTGCCTCGTCAAGTGCGTCCTTAAGTTTTTTACTCTTCTTTAAATTTTCCTTCGTATATAATTTATTTGAGCTTTTAACTATGTTTGAGAAAGCGGCCAATAGATTGTCAAAGCTCTTCTTAAGCTCTTCTTCGCCAGCGAGCTTGTTCTTATGAACTTCTATCCTTGCACTTTCACCTGTAGCTAGGTCTATGCTTTCGCCAAGCTTTGGTACGTAGACATCAAGGCCTTCGTCTCTAATTATTTTTTGCTTCAAAATTTCTTGTGCATCGCTCTCGCCATGAACCAAGAAAACTTTCTTAGGCTTTCTTTCATAAGCATCTAGCCATTTTAATAGCATATTTTGATCTGCGTGTGCAGAAAAGCCTTGTAAGTCATAAACTTCTAGACCCACGTCCACCATTTGACCAAAGAGCTTGACTCTTCTTACGCCGCTAAGAATGATGCGGCCTAAAGAGCCTTCTGCTTGGTAACCAACTATAACAAGCGAATTTCTCTTGTCCCACAGACAGTTCTTTAAGTGATGCCTTATTCTGCCTGCTGTCATCATGCCTGATGATGCGATGATAACCTTTGGTCCTTCGTCCACATTAAGTGCCTTTGACTCCTCTGTCTCGCGGATGTACTTTAGGTGCTTAAACATAAGTGGATCGTCGCCCGACTTAAGCAGCTTTTGTGTCTCTTCGTCCAAAACATCGTAGTTACGCATAAATACTTCTGTCGCGTCGACCGCCATTGGCGAGTCAAGAAAAACTCTGATATTATTATTCTTTCTCTTTTCGAACTCATTGTTCAGTATGTAGACAAGCTCTTGGCATCTACCAACCGCAAAGCTTGGTATTAGAACGGTTCCTCCTCTAGCAACAGTTTTATCTATGATCTCAATCAGCTTTTGAGTGCTGTCCGTAAGTTCTTCGTGATTGCGATTACCATAAGTTGACTCCATTATGACGTAGTCCGCGTCCTTGATGAATGTCGGATCCTTTAGTAGAGGCCTATCTGGCATACCAAGGTCACCAGAAAAAACAAGTTTAGTCTCTTTGCCATCTTCATTAATATAAATTTCTATAATGGCTGAGCCAAGTATATGACCTGCATCTCTGAAAATGATTTTGATGCCATCAAAAAGCTCTATCTCCTCATCATAAGCGTAGCCCTTAAGTAGTTTAAGAGTCTCATCAACGTCTACATCTGTGTAAAGAGGCTCAACTGGGTCAAGGCCTTGACGAAGATTCTTCTTAGTCTCAGTCTCTGCGTCTTGCATACCAATCTTGGCTGAGTCGTAGAGCATGACTGGAGCTAGGTCCATAGTCGCCTTAGTCATGATAACTTCGCCGTCGTAGCCGTCCTTAACCATCTTAGGAAGCCTTCCTATGTGGTCTATGTGTGCGTGAGTGATGATCACCTTGTCAATGTCTCCTACATTGTAGTCAAATGGCCCTTTGTTCAGCTCTTCAAGATCCTTACTTCCTTGAAACATGCCGCAGTCTATGACTATCTTCTTGCCACAGGCTTCAAGCAAATAGTTGGAGCCGGTTACTTCTTGTGCCGCGCCTAAAAAACTTAGTTTCATAGTAATTCTCCTTTTTTATAAATATCCTCTACAATTGCGTCTATATCTACCTTTTCTTCTTCTCTTTTAACGTCAGCTATAAGTGGTCTCGTTTGTGGATGGTCTGGTGAAAATACTGAGCAGCAGTCGTCGAATGGCTCTATCGATTTTTCGTAAGTGCCTATCTTCTTAGCTATCTCAATGATGTCAAGCTTATCAAAGGCTATGAGCGGTCTAAATATAATCATGTCTGTCGCGTCCTCTATCGCTTTAATGCCGTACATTGTTTGAGATGCGACTTGACCAATATTTTCCCCTGTAATGATGGCGTCGTAGCCCTTGTCGTGAGCAAGCTTTTTCGCAACACGCATCATTATCCTTCTTGAAACGACTGTTGTGTACGAAACGTTCATATTTTGGTTTATGGATGTGTATGCGTCAAGCATATTATATGAATATAATTTTATATCGCCAGTGTAGGCAGCGACTATGTCTCTAAGGCCTTTCACCTTCTCAAGCGCTTGCAGCGAGGTAAATGGATATGAGTGAAAATGTATTGCGTCTACCTTAACGCCGCGCTTCGCCATCATATATAGAGCGACTGGACTGTCTATGCCGCCTGATAATAGGCAAAGTGCCTTACCGTTAGTTGCCTTTGGCATGCCGCCAAGCGCCTTGTGCTTCTCTACTGAAACGTAAGCAAATTTCCTTATGTCTACATAAACTTCATGTTCGGGCGTATGCACGTCAACTTTTAGTCCGTCCGTATTTGTAAGTATGGCGGCGCCTATATCCCTTGCTAGCTCCATCGAGTTAAGCGGGAATTTCTTGTCCGCCCTTGTGGATGACGCTTTGAACGTGCCTTTTAAATTTTTTTCTTTAACTAGGTCTATAGCGAGGCGCCTGATCACTTCAATATCTTTTTCGCATCTATAAGCTTTTCTGATCCAAACTATGCCAAAAACTTTTTTTAGTGCTTCAATTGCTTTTTCAGATTTTGCATCGTCCACTTCTATAATAATTTTGCCGATATCGTTATAAAGGCTATCGTAACCGATATCTTTTAAGTTTTTGTCGATGTTTGAAATAAGTTTTTGCTCGAAGTACCTTCTGTTGCCGCCCTTTAGGTGCATCTCGCCCTCACTTATGATTAAATACACTTTATCCATCATCATTTTTTAACACTCCTAATAAATTTAACCGCTTTTTTAATAAGTTCCGCCGCTTTTAAGACCTCTTCTTCAGTATTCATCTCAGAAAATGAAATTCTAACTGTCTCTTCAGCTTCTTTTTCGCTGTATCCATAGCCCTCAAGTACGCGCATGTGCTTTTTTTGCTTCGATGAGCAAGCAGAAGACGTTGAAATGTAGACCTCATCTTGCTCCAAGATATGAACTAGTACCTCTGCCTTGATATTATCAAAGGCTACCGACAAAACATATGGCGAATAGCCCTCGCCCTCTGAGTGAACGTTAACGCCATCAAGCTCTTTTAGGCTAGCTATCATTTTATTTTTTAAATTATTTACATATTTATAATTATTTTCAAGATTTTTATCCAAAATTTTAACCGCTTCAGCAAGAGCTAAGACGCCCGGAACATTCTCAGTTCCTGCTCTTAGAGAAAATTCTTGCTCGCCTCCATAGATAAGCGGCTTAACTAAATGGGTATCGCGTGCGTAAAGGCAGCCAATGCCCTTAGGTGCGTGAACCTTGTGGCCCGACATCGACAGAAAATCGATATTGCCTTCGCTTAGATCAATACGAAGCTTGCCAAAGGCTTGAACCGCATCAGTCGCAAAAATTATATCGGGATACAGCTTCTTTACTTCACGAGCAATGCCTTCTACGCGGGTGATGCTGCCCACTTCGTTATTAACATACATTAGTGAAACGAAGCCAAAGCTATCATCAAGCTTAGTTAAAACGTCATCTAAAGTAATTTGTCCGTCCTTCGGATGAATTTTAATAACTTCAAAGCCATTAGCAATAAGATTGTCAATAGGCTTGTTCATCGCTTGATGCTCAACCGCCGTCGTTAAAATTTTCTTTTTCTTTATATCCTTAATCGAATTTACAATAATGTTGTTCGCCTCACTCGCGCAAGACGTAAAAATTATCTCGCCAGAGCTGATATTAAGAAATTTTTTGATAGTCTCCCTTGCCTCTTCAAAATCATTTCTTAGTAAAAAGCCTGCCTTATGTATGCTCGATGGATTCGCATAAGCCTCCTCAAAGGCATTTATCGCCGCCTCCATCGCCTCTTTATATACTTTTGTTGTTGCACAATTATCTAAATATATCATAAACCTCACCAATTCTATTATATTATAAAGCTGAGTAAATAGCAATAAAAAAGTGACTAAGACTTGCTTAATCACTTATATAAATTAATTAAAATATTTTGCTTGTGCACTCCACATTTCCTTGTACTTTTCATTTCGTTTTAATAATTCTTCATGTGGTGCGCTATCTATAATCTTGCCGTCGTGGAATAAAATAACTCTGTTTGCAAATTTACAAGCACTCATCCTGTGAGAAATGAATATGACCGTCTTGCCCTTAGCTGCCTCATTGAAGCTCTCGAAAATTTTCATCTCAGACTTTGGATCAAGTTTTGATGTCGGCTCGTCAAATATCAATATGTCCTTATCATTGTAAAGAGCTCTTGCTAGTGCAATTTTTTGGCTTTCACCGCCAGAGATATCCACACCGTCTTCGTCAATGTCTGTGTATATATATTGTTCTAAGTCATAAGCTTTTTCAAAATTAGCGAGCTTTAAAACTCTTTCGCACTCATCAGCATTATAATTTTCACTTGTGGCAATATTTTCTCCAAGCTTAAATGAAAATAGATAAAAGTCTTGACTCACTACGCCAATATTTTTCGCAGTAAAATCAAGTGAAGATACATCGCCATCAATAAGAAGGCTACCTTCATTTGCTTTGTATAAACCTGTTAGCAAATTTACAAAAGTCGTTTTACCTGAACCATTTTCTCCAACTATTGCAATTTTTTCACCTCGCCTTATTTCAAGATTAAGATTTTTTAGCTGAGTAATTTTTGAATCTGGATATGAAAAGCTTAAATCCTTTACGCTAATCAAAGTCTCTGTAAAATCTTTTTCCTTTACTTCAAAATTTTTATCAGATTTCAAATTAAGTATATCATACAAAATTGCTACTTTGGGCTCAAGTGCTTTTTCTTCGCCAATAGTTTTGATAAGCTCCTTTGCTGCTTCACAAAGTGCTTTAAAAGCACCATAGTATATTATAATCTTGTCTACGCCAAAGAGACCGCCTTTTGCCTTAATGACAAGCATAATTAAGAACAAGATTCCAAGCGTCGATAGCAAAAGATCATCTATGCCTTCACTAAAACCTGTTCTTCTTGCAATTTTCTTTCTTAATCCAAGACCACTCTTTACAAAATTCTCGTTTATATCGTCAAGTATAAAAGCCTTCTCGTCATAAATTTTAATCTGCTTTAACGACTCATAATCAGAAAGTAACCTCATGTAATAATCGTAAATCTTATATTTTTTCGCATAGGTCTCTCTATCGATTTCGTTCTTTTCTTCTGCCCTCTTCCTAAAATTGATTAATGCATAAGTAATTACTAGCATTAAAAATATTATTAGTAAAGGAAAATATTTTGAGCCAAAAACTTTAATATCCACAGATTTTGAAAGTGCTGGATAAAAGCTAATTAATGATACTATTGCTATAATAATGCTGATTATATTAACAGTAAAATTATAAAATTGATACATCGCTTCCATGTAAATGGTGCTCATGCCGTCACTTTCTTCTTTGTGTCTTAAAATTTTGTCCTTTGTATCTTTAGCTTCAAGGTCCTTAAAATCTAGCGAAAACAATTTTTTAATAAGAATATTTTTTTCATTAGTATTTAAATAGTCGCCGTACTCTAACTTATAGTTTTCAGTGATGTTTTTAATATAGTGAAGTGCAAAGGATATTGCCGCTGCTGCCACAGAAAATTTTATTATAAAGCTAATTTCTCTAGCTTCGATTATAAATTTTAATAAGTAGCCAGAGATGTATACAAAGATAAAAGGCTCAGCTGCACATAATAAAGCATTTAGAAAAACTGTTGGCAATATACTTTTTTTAATTTTGTAGATGTCTTTATAAACTTGCTTCTTCATTTTCATTCTCCTTGTAATACTTAGCTTGCATATCAAACATAGCTTTGTACTTTCCACCTAAGTTCATAAGCTCATCATAAGTTCCCACTTCGGCAATACTTTTATCATCTAAGTAAATAATTCTGTCACAGAACCTCGTTGAAGTAATTCTGTGTGAGATAAATATCGCCATCTTGTCCTTAGTAAAATCTTTGTACTTTAGATAAAGTTTTTCTTCAGCAATCGGATCCAAGGCTAATGTTGGCTCATCAAGTATCAATAAGTCACTATCTTTCATAAGAGATTTGATGAATAAAAGCTTTTGCGTTTCACCGCCAGAAAAACCTTCTACCTTATTATCTTCAATATTTATTAGATCAGTATCCAAGCCGTTTTCTAGTGAAGTAACTCTATTACTTAAACCCATCTCATCAATAAACTTTTCTGCCTGAACCCTGTCTTGCTGCTTATCGTCCAAATTATTAATAAGCGTAGTCGGCATCAAAAAGTAATCTTGGAAGAGAGCGCTTATCCTCTTGTAAATAGACTTTTTATCGTAAAGATCAATATCGATACCATTGATTAAAATTTTTCCGCTACTAGCATCAAAAAGCTTTGTAATAAGCTTAATAAGAGTTGTTTTGCCAGCGCCATTCTCCCCAACTATGGCGATTGACTCACCTTTTTTGATAGTAAAATTAATATTCTTTAAAATTTCATTATCCTCATCATATGCGAAAGAAACATCTTCTAGTTTTATCTCATCTATAGACTTTAAATCTATTTTTTCACTATCGTCACGTGCTTCATCTTGAACAAAGGTCCTGTACTTGTCGCAAACAAGAGAAATTCTCCTAAGTGACCTTATATGACCAGAGAAATTATTTAACCACTCTGAAAAACCAAGTACTAAGCTTAGATAAAAGATAAAATTCGCTGCACTTATCTCTCCATTAAGAACGCTCTTTGTAAGTAAAACGTATGTAAATAAGTCTCTGATGAAGCCAAAGATGCCTTCGACTAAAGAGACTCGATTAGCTTTTTTAGTCCATCCGCGAAGAAGCGAGTAATATGCTTTTGATATCTTATCTAGGTGATAGACTAACCATGAAAGAGCATTGTTTAAGCGAATCTCTTTTTGTGCGCCATCGTCTAAAGAAACTTTATACATATAGTAGTGCCTTGACTCTTCCTTAGCCATCTCATCAGTGATTGCGTCTCCATAAAGCATAAGCCTATCTTGGAAATAGGCTGTAATAAGTGCTGAAATTAAGATAATTAAAACTAATTTATAACTAAGAAAAGAAAAAATAATTGCATAAGTGAAAAACCCTAAGAAAGATGTGATAAGATTAGAAAGTCTAATCGCAGACCAAGCGCCATCAGCTTGTTCTCCTTCAAAAGCAAATGACTTCGATCTTTCGAATAAAGATTTTTGCTCTGCTGTTTTAAAATCAAGTAGATCCTTATCCATAAGAGCAGAGATAAGGTCTACACCGTAGAGCATACTGACCTTAGTTTGGAAAAAATCATTTCTAGTATCCATCCAGGTGTTTAAAATTTTTAATAAAATGTAAAAAATAAATAGACTGATTAAACTTAAGATAAATTGTTCAGCGTCAAGACCTTCGATAATCGCTGCTGTTATCGTTTTAAGTATATATGCATCAAAAAGCGGTATTATTATTGTAACAATAGCAGACAAAAATACAAGGATAGTCCCAAAACTATCTTTCCTAAACCAATTTTTAATTAAAAACTTGATATTGCTAGAAAAACTATGCTTCATTTACGTCCTCTTATATATTTATCCTATAAATTTTATTCTTCAAAGATATTTAAAACATAATTGTTCTTACGTCAAGTTTTGCGTAAATTTTATTTTAATAATCATAATATTTATATATTTAGCTTGAAAAAAATCAATACTTGTGATAAAATATCTTTATATATGAGGAGGGAAGAATATGGACATAAGACAAATAGAAACTTTTGTTGAAGTCGTTAGACTTGAAAGTTTCTCTAAAGCTGCAGAAAAGCTGTTTATCACGCAACCAACAGTCTCCAATCACATAACTGCTCTTGAAAAAGAAGTCGGTAGCGAGCTTATTGACAGAAGCGGCAGACTCTTTAGAGTTACGCCAACTGGACGAATTTTGTACGAGCACGCGGAGAAGATTATTGACCAGATTAATAACGCTAAGTATGAGATTGACGCTTACGACCAAGGTCTTCAGGGCAAGATAAGCATTTTGTCAAGTTCCATCCCAAGAGAGTACATACTTCCCGATCTTATAAAATCATTTTTAAATGAACATCCAAAGATTAGTTTTTCGCTTCAAGGAAGTGACTCAAAGGAAGCGATTAAGAGAATCATATCTTATGAAAATGACTTTGCAATTGTCGGAAAGATGACTGGCAACCCAAAACTTGACTTTGTTAAGCTCGTTAAAGATACCAGCGTACTTATAGTTCCAAATGAAAAATTTGAAAATCTTAAAAATGGCGATTCAGTTAAATTTGAAGATATCCTTGATGAAGATTTTATTTTAAGAGAATATGGTTCTGCCTCGCTTGAAACAATAATCAACGCTATTTACCAAAGTTCTAAAGATGCTAGAAAACTTAGGATAGTTGGCACTTGTGATGACAATGAATCGATCAAGTCTTTGGTAAGTAAGGGTGTTGGTCTAAGTTTTATGAACAAGATTGCAATTGAAAGAGATATTAAAGAAAATAGATTTAAGTACTTAAATATAAAGGGGGTAGACTTCTCAAGAGACTTTTATTTCTTATACCACAGAGAAAAGCCACTTAGTCCACTTGGCAAGAGATTTAAGGATTTTGTTTTGGATTATGTAAAGAAACATAAATAAATTATTTTTTAAATCTATAAAATCCATAGAATTTGATTTAGATAAAATTAAAAATTTTAAATATATTTAACAATTTATTTTGGAGTTACACTTATGTAGCTCCATTTTTTTTAGACAAGTAAAAGCAGATGCACGTATTATGCATCTGCTTTTGTAGTCACTAATTTATTTAAATTAGATCTTAAATTTTAATTTACTAAGTGACAGGCTACAAAATGTCCCGGCTCCACTTCCTTTAGCGTAGGATGTGTACCATTGCAAATGCCTTCGTCTCTCATAGGGCATCTACCATAGAAAACGCATCTATCTGGTGGATCGATTGGGCTTGGAACATCGCCTTTAAGTATAATTCTTTCTTGTTTGTAGTCATATTCAGGTACTGGAATTGCTGAAAGAAGTGCTTTTGTGTATGGATGCAATGTGTTTTCAAATATTTGCTTGTAGTCTGCTAGTTCAACCATACGACCAAGGTACATTACTGCAACTCTGTCTGAAAGGTGACGAACAACTGAAAGGTCATGTGATATAAATAAGTATGTTAGTCCTTTTTCCTTTTGTATGTCTTGAAGAAGGTTTAGTACTTGAGCTTGTATTGATACGTCAAGTGCTGATACTGGCTCATCAAGTACTATGAACTCAGGTCTCATTACTAGGGCTCTTGCTATACCAATTCTTTGTCTTCTTCCTCCGTCTAGTTCATGTGGGTAGGAGTTCATAAGTCTTTTTTCAAGACCTACTGTTTCCATCATTTCAAGAACTACTTTTTCTATTTCTTTCTTACTATCGTAAATTTTGTTTACATAAAGTGCGTCTGCAATTAAATCAAATGTGTTTAATCTTGGGTTAAGTGATGAATATGGGTCTTGGAAAACAATTTGCATTTCGCGTCTTAATTGATGCATTTCCTTTTTAGTGTGACGATTCATGATGTTTTCACCGTTAAACCATATTTCTCCACTAGTTGGCTCATGTAATCTAATTATTGCACGACCAGCAGTTGACTTACCACAGCCTGACTCGCCTACAAGGCCAAGTGTTTCGCCTTTCTTTATTTCAAAGTTAAGGTCTTCAACTGCATGTAGAACGCCCTTCTTAGTCGGAAAGTACTTACATAAATGTTTTACTTCAATGAAATTATCGCTCATAACTTTCCTCCTCTACTTTTCTTCTGACTCATTCTCTGTATGAGCTTCGCCTTCTACACCCATGGCTGCGTCTTTATATAAGAAGCATTTAACATAGTGACCTGGGCTTACTTCGTATACTGGTGGATTTTCAGTTTTGCACATTTCCATGCACTTAGTGCATCTTGGGTGGAACTTACAGCCACATGGTAAATCTGTTGGGTCTGGTGTCATACCAGGAATAACTTGAAGTCTTTCAACATCTCCAGTTAATTTTGGTATTGACGAGAAAAGTCCAACTGTATATGGATGCTTCTTGTCTGTATATATATCCTTAGTAGTACCGCTTTCAACAACTTCTCCAGCATAAACAACCGCTACTTTATCGGCTATTTCAGCGATAACACCTAAGTCGTGAGTAATCATGATGATGGATGTATCAAACTTGCTCTTAAGTTCCTTCATTAGCTCCATAACTTGAGCTTGAATAGTAACGTCTAGAGCAGTTGTTGGCTCGTCCGCAATGATTATCTCTGGGTTACAAGCAAGAGCCATGGCGATAACTATTCTTTGTTTCATACCACCAGAAAGTTGATGAGGATAGTCATTAACTCTTTCACGTCTGATACCAACTAGATCAAGCATTTCAAGTGTCTTTTCTCTTCTTCCGTTCTTGTCAAGTTTAGTGTGAAGAGCAAGAACTTCTTCGATTTGCTTACCTATAGTCATAACAGGGTTAAGACTTGTCATTGGGTCTTGGAAAATCATGGAGATCTTTTCCCCTCTAATCTTTCTCATGTCTTTTTCTTTAGTTTGTAATATGTCATTACCTTCGAACTCAATCTCTCCTGAAGTAATAATTCCAGGTGGATCAGGAACTAAGTTAAGTATTGCAAGAGCAGTAGTAGTCTTGCCGGCACCTGTTTCTCCAACAAGGCCAAGTGTCTCTTTCTTATTTAGAGACAAGTTCATGCCATTAACGGCTTTAACAACACCTGAATCTGTATTGAACTCAACAGATAGGTCTCTTATATTAAGTAAATTTCCTTTTTCCATAGTAACCTCCTACCTCTTAAGCTTAGGGTCAAGTGCATCTCTAAGACCATCGCCCATAACATTAAGAGCAAAGATGGTAATAACGATGGCTAAACCTGGGAACAATGTAATGTGTGGGAAGTCCATGATATATGAACGACCATCCGAAAGCATAGCGCCCCACTCTGGTGTAGGTGGTTCAAGTCCTAATCCTATGAAGGATAGACCTGCTGCGTTAATAATTGCATAGGCAACACCAAGAGTTGCTTGAACTATGATAGGTGCCATACAGTTTGGAATTATGTGTTTGAAGATGATTCTAAGGTCACTTGAACCATTGGCCTTAGCTGCTTCAACAAATTCATTATCCTTTATTGTTAAAACCGAGCTTCTAACAATTCTGGCGTATGCTGGAACCGAAGCTATACCAACGGCAATCATAAGGTTTGCAAGACCTGTGCCTAGCGCACTCATGATGGCGATAGCTAAAAGTATATCTGGTATAGCTTGAAGCACGTCTATAAATCTCATAACTAGTGTGTCGACTTTACCGCCGTAGTAACCAGTAACAGCTCCTAGTGTTACACCTAGCGCTAAGGCGATGGATACTGATATGAATCCAACCTTTAAACTGATTCTAGATCCGTAAACAACACGAGAGAATATATCACGGCCCAAGTGGTCTGTACCGAAAATGAATTGTGAGTTAGGTGTTTGGTATGTTGGACCAACCATGTCATTGAATGTATATGGTGCAACTACGTCTGCGAATATCGCAACCAAAACAAGTATGATAAGTATAAGTAGACCTACCATAGCAAGTTTGTTTCTCTTCATTCTCTTTAAAACTTCACTAAAACCTGTTTGTCTTTTTGATTTTTTAACTGATTGTTCTTTATTCATATTTTTTTCTGCCATATCATCACCTACATATATTGACTCTTAACTCTTGGATCTATGAATGTATATAGTATGTCGACAATTAGATTTACAAGGGCAAATGTAACTGCAACGAACAATACGCATCCCATAACAAGAGGTATGTCTCTCATCTTGATTGAATCTACCATAAGTCTGCCTATGCCAGGAATACTAAATATAACTTCAGTCATTAGCGCTCCACCCATAAGTTGTCCGAATTGTGTACCGATAACTGTTGTGATAGGGATAAGGGCATTTGCAAGAGCATGCTTTCTGATGATAACTTTTTGATCTTGACCTTTTGCCTTAGCAGTTCTGATGTAGTCTTGTCTAATTACTTCAAGCATAGAGCTTCTTGTTTGTCTTGTGATAACAGAAACAGATTGAGCTCCTAAAGCTATCGCTGGTAGAACCCATTGATTAGGCATATCAAAGCCTGATGCAGGTAGCCAGCCTAGTTGCACACTAAATAGCATGATTAGTAGTAAACCTAACCAGAATACTGGCATCGAGATACCAATTAGGGCAAATATCATTGTCAAGTTATCAAATATACTATATTGTTTTACTGCTGATATGATACCTATAGGTATACCTAGTAAAACTGCGAATGTTATAGCTAAAAATGCTAGTCTAATTGTTGCGCCTGCTCTGTTGCCAATTTCTTGCACAACAGGCATTCTTGTTCTGTAACTACGACCTAAGTCACCTTTAAACACTAGGTTAGATATGTATCTACCAAATTGCGTGAAGAATGGATCGTTTAAGCCAAGTTCTTCTCTAAGTTCTGCTACTTGCTCTTCTGTGGCTGATGGGCCTAAGATGTTACGAGCAGGATCTCCAGGTGTTATGTATAATAACCAGAAAACGAAGAGACTTACAAGCAAGATAACAGGTATTAAATAGAGGATTCTCTTAATAACGTATTTTATCATAATGCCTCCGATATAATTGAACTATGTTAGGGGGAAGATATCCTCCTCCCCCTTCACTATTTGTAATATTCTAATATTTTACTACTTTGTCTTAACTTCTACTTTGTTTAATTTGTAGTAACCAAAGCAGTTCATTTCAAAACCTTCAACATTCTTAGATGTTGCTACAGTTAATTCTGACCAGTATTCAGGGATCCAAATTTGATTGTCAAGAATGTACTCTTGAGCTTTTCTGTAGATTTCGCCTCTCTTTGTTTCGTCAAGTTCTTGTCTAGCGTCATCAAGTAGTTTATCCATTTCTGGGTCTTCTAACCAGCAGTAGTTACCGCCTTCGCCCTTTGCACTTGAGTGGAAGCAAGGGAATAAGAATGCGTCTGGGTCTGGTGTATCAGAATTCCAAGCGATTTCAAACATATCTTGTTTAGCATTCTTTAATACATCGTTGAATGCAGACCATTCCATAACGTTGATAGTTACGTTGATGCCAACTTCTTTAAGTTGTTCTTTGATGATAGTTGCCATGTCAACACGTTGTTTTCTTTCGTTAGTAGAGATAGTTGTATCAAAGCCGTTAGGATATCCTGCTTCAGCAAGAAGTGCCTTAGCCTTTTCAACATCTCTTGCTCTAGCCTTAGTTTCTCCACCGATAGAATATTTTAATGATGGTGGCATTGAGTTAGATGCAGTTTTTCCTAGACCTAACCAAACCTTTGGAATTAAGTCGTCCATATCGATAGCGTATGCTACAGCTTGACGAACCTTTGGATTATCGAAAGGTGCCTTTTGAGTGTTGAATCCTAGGTAAGTTGTACCATAGTCAGCTGATCTTAACATAACAAGATTTTCATCTTTTTCAACTTTTTCAACATCAAGTGGTTGTAGTTCATAAATGATATCTGCTCCACCAGTTTGAAGTTCAACTAGTCTGTTAGTTGGTTCAGGGATAATCTTGTATTCAACCTTAGCCATCTTAGCTTTTTCTCCGTAATAATCTTCGAATCTGCTTAACTTGATAGCATTAGCTTTAGACCATTCATCAAGCTTGAAAGGACCAGTACCGCAAACCTTATCAGTAGAAGTACCGTAGCTGTCTCCAGCTGCTTCAACTTCTTTTTGGCAAAGGATTGCTCCACCTGGATGCATTAATGATGCAATGATACCAGGATAAGGGAACTTAAGATTGAATCTTACTGTGTAATCATCGTCAGCCTTGATAGAATCTTCATCGATAGTATTGAACAAGTGCTTAACGTTAGGTGCTTCACACGCACGCTTCAATGAGAATACAACGTCTGAAGCCTTCATTTCGTCTCCGTTGTGGAACTTAACTCCTTTTCTTAAATGGAAAACATATTCAGTATCAGAAACCTTATCATAGCTTTCAGCTAGTAAAGGAACTTCTTCTGCCTTATCATTTAGTTCGAATAGACCTTCATAAATTTGAACTAAAACTTTTGATGATGCGTTATCATTAGTTCCCATTGGGTCTAGAGATATAGCATCTGAGTCGTTAGCGATTACAAGTGTGTCCTTGTCGCCCTTCTTTTCTCCAGTTGATTTGTTGCCACCACCGCAACCAGTAAGTACTGTCATAACAAGCGCTAGTGCCAAGATAAGTGAAATAAACTTCTTCATAAAAACCTCCTTGCATTTCTGCGTGTGCTTAAGACCTAAGTGGTCCTAGCTATAGTCTAAGAGCCCCGTATGTATGGTACAAATGCTATGTTCTTGCTAATCGGAATTGGTCTACTAATTCTTCATTAGCTCGTGTTAACAGCGATATGCTCTACCTAATTAAAGCTCTTTTATATATTATACCACTACTTATTTAAGATTACAAGTATTTTGATCAAAATACTACTTTACACGTAAACCTTTTTTCGAAAATAGAAATAATTAATACTTATTAATCATATTAATATTATAAATGAAAGCCTAATTATACTTAATAATAAAAAATATACTTGATAATAAAAAATATAAAAAAGATGCACCCAATATTGATGTGTACCCAAAAAACTGGACACATTAATATTTAGT
>UMIY01049100.1_pt1 | contig 35064 bp, 26 predicted proteins | sample 1965921 | NCBI WGS metagenome assembly UMIY01 (sample SAMEA4836134, study PRJEB28245) | human gut metagenome | biome: gut microbiome; material: fecal sample | place: Denmark | collected 2008
TTAACTTATTGGAAGCTAAAGGATTATATTTCCTTTGGACTTTCTGCCTCATCAAATCTTTGCAATTTGCGTTACAGAAATTTTTCTGACTTCAAAAATTATTATGAGGCTCTTGATAAAAAAGAAAAACCCATAGAATTTTCTGAGACCTTGACTAAGACCGACAGGACCAATGAATTTATAATGATGGGACTAAGGCTTAAGTCTGGAATTGACTTAGACGAATTTGATTTAAGATTTAAAGAAGATTTTTCAAAAACTTATAAAGATGAAATAGACAAAAATATTAAATTAAGCTTAATAGAAGTAAAAGACAATAAAATTTATCTCACAGAAAAAGGCAAAGACTTATCAAACCAAGTGGAGCTTGATTTTTTTTCTCTGAGAGCAAAAAAATAAGAGGTAGACAATTATCTACCCCTTTCTCTTTATTATAAAAAATAAAAAGAGAAACTCTCCCGGGAAAATTTCTCTTAGCCAGCGATTTTGCTGTTAAGTTCCTTAGCTAGTCGACTTAGCTTTCTGGAAGCTTGTTTTTTGTGAATTATATTTTTATTAGCAGCCTTTTTTAATTTTCTGTCTGCAACAATTAAAAGTTCTTTTGCATCGTCAATTCTATTTTCATCAAGTGCGATTCTAAAGTTTTTAACTGCATTTTTCATTTCAGTTCTAACAGGTTTATTGTTTTCAGCATTTCTTTTTGCTACATCAATTCTCTTAATAGCTGATTTAATATTTGCCATTATTTCACCTCCAATATTTAACGCTTTTGCTATTTTACCACGAATTTACATTGATTGCAAGGAATTTTTGTAATAGAGTTTTTATCCTAAATATTTTGGCAATATTTTATAATTATTGTCTCAAAAATTATTATTTCGTCAACAGAAGAAGTTTTGAAAAATTCATCTGCCCTTATTAACTCCTTATAAAAATCTATTAAAAACTTTTTAGAAAAGTTTCTCTCATAGACTCTTATTTTTTTATCAAATTCAAACTTCGACACTCCTATTTTATTCATTATATCTGCCTGACTAATATTTTTTTCAGATAAAATTTTATAGGACAAAAGGTTTTTTACTTGTCTAATTATCATATAAAAAATTACTGGATATTCTCCTCCTAGCTTTAATAGATTGTGAAATTCAACTATGGCTCTCTCACTATTTCTCTCAAACATAGCATCTAGGAAAGCAAAGATATTAGTGTCAATATTTTCTGTTATTAAGCTTCTTATGTCACTTTCACTTATTACGTCACTTTTTGCAGCTGCTGCAATTTTATCCATTTCAGAATTTAAGTCAAATAGTACAACCTCTTCATTTTTTGAATTATAGCCACTTTCCTTGATAAATAGAGCTGCCTGCCTGTCATCAATTTTTTTACCTTTCCTCAAAAAATAAGACTTTACAAATCTATTTGCATCTACTAGACTTAGCTTTCCAAAATCCATGTCCATATTAATTTTTTTGAAATATTTATAGAATTTTGTTGTTTTTTTTATATTCCCAGTGTCCCAAAAAATTAAAATTACAAATTCGGACAAGTTGTCTAAAAATTCATAAAAGGAGTCCTTTAATTCATAGACGGATAGAAAGTCACATACATCTTTCACTAAGACAACTTTTTTGTCATTCATCACTGGATAGGTCTCGCAAGCAGAAATGATATCCTCTGGCTTAACTTCAGAGCCCTTAAATTTGGTGTAATTAAATACCTCTGTACCCTTTACATATTCATTTATTAAAAAACTTACAGCATTCTCCATTAAATATTTTTCTCGTCCGAAAAATAAATAGGCTCCGCTGTGACTTTTATCTTGGTAAATTTTCTTGTAATTCATAATTTTCCCTCGCCGCACTATAAAGTGCAATTGAATTTATAAATATAAGTAGAATATAAGCATAATAATCTTTCTCATGATTTTTAGTATCAACGCTTAATTTATCGTCATAAATTTTAAAGTCAACTTCTCCATCTCTTGAAGTCACATAATATATAATACCATGTCTTTCGAGACTTTGTAGAGTAACTTTGTGAGGATGACCATAAGAATTATTTACACCAGCTGAAATTACTGCAAATCTAGGCTCTGTGTTTTTTAAAAGTTCATAAGATGTTGAAGTTTCTGATCCATGATGGGACACTTTTAAAATATCTATTTTGTTTTTTATCTCCCTTTCCACATCTGCAGAAATATCTCCAGTAAAAAGCGTTTTAAAGCCCTTGTGATTTACCAAAAGCACCATGGAATTGTCATTTTCATTTTGCCTATTTTCAGCATCACTTATAACTTCAACTTTAGTGTCGTCACAAATTTTTAATTTGTCTGCCTTTTTTAGCATTACAATATTAGAAAATTTTTTTGCATCTGCTAAAATTTCTGGATCCTTTGGCAGGTGGTTTATAAAAATATTTTCCACCTTATATTTTTTTAAGATTTTATTTAGATTTCCTGCATGATCCTCGTCAAAGTGAGATAAAAAAATTCCATCAATTTTTGAAATTCCACGCACCTTTAAAGTTGGAAATAAAAATTTCTCAGCAATTTTATTTTCATATCTTGCCCCACCAGTGTCTATTAAATAATTTTTACCACGAAAACTTATGAGAGTGCAGTCCCCTTGGTCAATATATAAATGGCACTCCTTGTAAGTATTGTAATCTCTTAAAATCCCTAGGGATGTGGATATAAAAAATACTGCCATATAAATTTTAATAATTTTTATATTTGGCTCAATAATTTCTTTAAATTTATGTCTATATAAAATCAGTAAAAGTAAAATGTAGTAGATAAAAATATATTCAAACTTAAAAGCCTTTAAAGTTAGAAAAAAACTTCCCTTAGCTGCAAAAATGCTCTCAAGTCCATAAGTTGCATTCATTAAAACATTTAAAATCTTTCCAATTATTCCTGGTAAAATGCCAAGACCCATGACAAAGCCAAGTGTAATTATTACGGAATAAATAGGAACAATTATTAAATTTGAAAGGTAAACTAAAATAGAAAAACCATCAAAATAATAATTTATAATTGGGAAAAGTGAAATAATAACTGAAGTTGTCCCTACAATAGATTTTTTTACAAGGCCGCTACCTGCCAGCCTGCTATTTATGACTGGATATACAAAAACTAATCCAAAAATAGCACCATAAGATAAAATGAGTGAAATGGAATATATTGCCATAGGGTTTATAAATAAAATTATTGAAAGACTTAAAAAATAAATTTTTTTCACATCTAAATCTTTTTTTAGATAGATATTCCCCTTGTAAAGAATAAAAAATAAAAATGCCCTAAGTGCAGAAATTGGAATTCCAATTGTCACTATGTAAAAAAGAATAATACTTGTTACAAAAATATCTGTTAGCCTCTTACTTAGTCTCATCTTTTTAAAAATAAATTCCAAAAAAACTGCAAGAACGCCAATGTGAAGACCTGACACTGCCAATATGTGACTTATTCCAAGTGTATTAAATCTATCCTTGTCAACTTGGTCTATAAAAGTCCTGTCAGCAAGAACAATTGATGTTATAAGCTTTCCATTTCTCTCCTCTAAATTTTCAAAATAAATTTTTTTTGCTCTATCAAGGAAAAAATTTGAAAGCTTATAAAATTTATTTGGATCGGAAAGTTTTTTAAAACTTTTTACTTTTCCTATAGCATAAATTCCCTGAGCCTTATCATTTTTATTGTAGTCAAAGTTTCCCTCATTCATAACAGGTAGTGGAGAATTAAATTTGCCTTTAATCTTGTAAGACGCACCTCTCTGAAGTTTTTCATAAACTAAAATTTTTGTCCTTAAATTTTTCCCATTAACATAATTTGTTTTGATTACTGATTTATTTTCACTTGAAGATACAACCTTCCCTGTGACTTCACCAGAAAAATCTTTAAAATTATAATCTCTAAAGGAAAAATTTGTAAAAACTGCAAAGATAATTAGAGTAAATATATAAAGTTTAACATTATTCTTTTGTGCTGCAAGAATAATTGCTAGTGCAAGAAAAAATATTGCCTTTAATAAACTTATTTTTGTAAAAATAGAAAGTATTATTCCAAACACAATTGCTGTAAAAAAATACATAGGCACCCCTCTTCATTATATATCTTTTTAAAGCGTCAAGCCACGAAATATGTTAATATATTAGTGGAGGTAATTATGAATTCTAAATACAAAAACCCTTACAAGAAAAAATACAAATTAGAAATAATTGATAAAATAAATCGAGATGGCATAACTTATGGAAAATTAATTGAAGCTCCCTTTTTCCTTGGCAGTGAAAGACTTGAACCAGACCTTTTTAAAATAAATGGAGAAGATCCAATATTTTTATCAGGAAATAAAAACTATTTTAAGATTGATGAAAATGAAAGAGAAGTTGAAATAGAAATAAATTGGAAAAACAGATTAGTGCTCATGCAAGAAAATCTTGGCAATGCCCTTGTTAGACACTTTTTAACTTCTAATACAAATTCAGATATTTTAAATTACAAGGTTGGAAAAAATTATTCTTACATTGATCTTGCCGCAAAGGATTTTAAATACATGACTGTAAAAAATTTTGAGTCCCTTGCCAACTATGCAATCTTTTCAAATCTTTCAATTGAAAATTTTGATGACCACATAAAAATTGAAAGGCTAGCTGACATTTTTTATGAAGGTCCTGCTTTAAAGAGAACTGGAGAAATTGGAATGACACTTATTTCTTCAGTAGATAAAGTAAATTCTGGTATAAGACTTACTTTAGTCTCAGGTGAAAATGCCTACAAACTTGCGAGAAATTCTCTTAATAGCTTAGAAAATATGAAAATGTACTTAAATAGCGACAGCATTGAAAATGTCTTTGCCGATGTAAAAAAATTAAAGTCAAAAAGCGCTAATAATACAGAAAAAATTTCAAACCAAGAAAAAATCATTGGCTCTAAAAAGGATAATGATTTAGAAAAAAATGATGAATTTAAAAAAGTTGATAAATTAGAAAAAATTTGTGAATTTGAAAAAGTTCCAGAAACTGCAAAAAATTCTAATATTAAAATTTCATCTGAACTAGAGAAAGACATTATCCCTAATAAAACTTTTGAAGACAAGGAAAAAAATAATGAATCAGAAAAAATTTCTCAACAAGATATAGTTATTGAAGATGCAAAAAAAGAAAAATACGATTCAAAATTCTTCCACGAAAAATATAAGTTAGAATCTTTTAAAGATTTAAACAAAGAAGTTAAAAGTAAAGAAGATTTTTCAAAAAATACAATTAAAGAAACTCAAAAAAATAAAAATCTCACTGAAGAAAATATAAATAATGAACTTGCACAAAATTCATCCAATGACAATAAGGAAAAATCTCCTCTTTTCTACCAAGCAGTGGAATCTTTTAAGCGCTTTGCTACAGATGTATCTGGCATAAATTACATCTACAAAGTTCTTAATGATGTAAATTTAAAAGAGCTTCGTGAAATTTCTAATTACATCTTAAAAGAAGACAATTTCATCCAAATTTATGGACTAAAAAATGGCGATAGATCAAAAATAATTGTCCTTCACTCAATGAATTTGAATTTCAACTTAAAGAAAATTTTTGAAAAATTAAAGGAACACTTTAACTTCACTGGCACAGGCAATATGTTCACTTTAGATTTAGCTTGTAAAGAAAAAGACATAACTAGAATAATGGAAAGTTTTTTAATAGAGATAAAGAGAGAGGTTAAATAAAATTTTAAGAGACAGGATATAAAACTATTCTGTCTTTTTTTACTGATTGTAAAAACTATCAAGTATAATTTTAATTGGACTAATACTAAATCCACTGCCCTATTTTGCAAAGGGATTTCGTGATGTAAATAGTCACTGGACAAATAAAAACATTAATTATGCAGTTGAAAAAGGTTATGCTTATGGCTATGAAGATGAAACTTTTAAATCCCACGAAAAAGTTACGAGAGCAAAATTTTTATCTTTCTTAAATAATTTCTTTAAAATTAGAGAAAACTTTACAAATATTGTTTTAAACTCCCATTACACTGATATTGGCTCATGATATACAGAAGATGTTAACCTTGCATAGTCATTAGGTGTCCTTCCCTACGAGCTAGAGAGATAATACTTTAGTCCTAATGCGGCAAATTAATCGTGAAGAAGCAGCTAGACTAACTCATGCTTACCTTACGGCAATGAAATCCAAGGAAAATTCTTATGGCTCTGGCTTTACTGCTGGAAGTGCTACTGCAAATATTAGAAATGAAATTCAAACAAATCTTGAACTTATTAATGAAAGTGCCAACTTAAAATCACATCTTAAATACAAAGATGCAAATTAAATTTCTGATTTTTACAGTCTCTCAATTTTTCCCTTGACAATGAAAAAATTATAGATGGCTACCCCGATGGCATCTTTAGAGCCAAGGAAAGTATCACAATAGCAGAGGCTATTAACATGCTTCTTAGGGCTAAGGATGAAAAAGTTGATAATGAAAATCAATAATAAGCTAAAAAAAGAAGCTTCCAGCCAAGTAAATAATTTAGATAAAGATAATAAAAAAGAAAACAGAATAGCCTTATAAGGCAAATCTCACTTTATAAATCAAGATGGTGCAACTTACTACGAAGATTCGGTCAAGGGCATAGTAAAGGGTTGGAAGCAAATTGGAGACTACCTTTATTACTTTTCTCCTATTGGTGGAAAATGTATAAATACGGAATTTTCTCAACTGGCGAAGGAGTTTATTGGTTTGGAAAAGATGGAAAAATAAAAACTGGCAAGAGACCTGGATGTCATGTAGACAGAAAATTTTCTTGGTCCTATCCCACTGCAAAGGAACTTGAAAATAATTGGCTTCATATAGAAAATGCCGAAGCTAGATATAAGACACAAGAAATTGCAAACTTTGCTGCATCAAAAGAAGGTTTCCTTTCAAATGGTTCGGTTACGACTTAAATGATAAAAGTGGAGTTTACTGTTGCGGAACAGTTTATTCAGCCTATAAGGAATTTGGAATTCCTGTGCCAGGACCTAATGACTGCGATATGTATGCTGACAAATGGTTAAGGCTCAATATACTCGTGCTGAAGGATTTAGTGGCACTCATATAAATAAAGAAGAGAAACTTTATCCTGGCTATGTATTTTATTATTACAATCCAAAATGGTCTTATGGTTACAATCACGCAGCCCTTTACCTTGGAACAAATGGCAATAGAAAAATTATTATTTATGCTACACTTGCTGACGGCCTAGTAAAAGAGAGTGAATCTAAGGTCTTTTCTTGGGGTTACAAACCTATAAAAGCAGTTAAATTTTTAAAATAATTTTTAATAGACTTGAAAATCGAAATGGAGCAGTTAGTATTTGCTCCATTTCAATTTAATTACACTAAAGATATCTTTTTATTTATTTAAACTCACTCTGTCAATCGCAAACGTTCAACAACTGGAAGATTAATATCAGTTTTGTATACCAATATAGGAACTATAAGACAAATTAAAAACACCAGTCCAGATACAAGTATCATCGGGATAAATGGATAAGAAAAAACAGCATAATAGACTACTTTACTAAATAAAACATATAGTAAGAAGAAGATTGCCGTCCCTATTGTGACTACGAGGGAAAAAGAAATAACCCAGTAGTATAAACCTTCCATAGACAGCATCCGTTTAATTTGTTTCTTTGTCATTCCAACACTTTCAAGAACAGCTAATTCATAACGCCTAGTACTTACGTTAACAACCATTGTATTTACAAAGTTCATAACACCCACCAACATTAAAATTACAGATAACCCTGTTCCTAGAACATTTGCTGTAACTAGATAATCTCGCACTTCTTCTCTACGTTCATAGCGGGATATAATATCAATTTTGGCTTTAGATGAGGTAATTTGCTTTAATTCTTTCAATATACTTTCGTCATTTTGACCATCCGTATCAAAGGCCACGCGAAACACTCTATTTCGTGGAAAAAGTTCTTTTAAGGCTGTTTGGCTAATATATAAATCAGGAGCTGTTCCACGCTCATTTCCTCCTCCAGCACGAAAACCATCATTCAAAAAACCATTTGCCACTACAAAAGAATGTTGTCCGTTCTGTGTCTGAATAGTTATCTTCTGTCCTGGTTGAATGATGCCTTCTAACGTATTAGAAAGTAGCACAACACCTCCTTGCTCAAAGGCATCTATATCAACAGGCGAATTTAAGTTTTCATTGACTTCTTTCAAATATGCATTATCAATTCCAAAAACTCCGCTGAAAAAATTTTGCTGATAATTTTTTAACTTTGAAGAATCGGATAAATCAAGTCCACTTACTCCATCTAACGACATGAGAAAGTCATGAAATACAGCATCATCATATGAAACATCTACTGTTACTTGAGGATAAGACGCATATGTCAACCTCAAATTCTTGATTCCATCAATCTGACTGATCTCTGACACCATTTCATTGGTAATTAAATCTTCATCTTCGTAAATACTATATGTGAGTGCAAAATCACTTACTCCCCATTGCTTAACATAATTCTCTGGACTTAATCCATACAACAATCCTGTGACAACTAGAAACAAGGAAAAACCACAAAACAATGATGTAAAGACAAGAATTGTACTCTTTAGATTCCTAAAGACATTGTTCCATGCCATTTTAGATAACTTCATTTTTCCGCCATTTCTTTTAACTGTCTTTGTGTTTTTTACTGTATATCGAAGTGCCGTTATTGGTGAAACGCCCCCAGCAATTTTAGCGGGCTTCATGCTTGCAATCATAGACGTTAGGAATGTAAATATGTCTGCTCCAATAAAAATAAAAGGCGAAAAAGATATTTTTGTTCCCACATCAGAATTTGTTGAGTACATCATATTTAGAAAATAGGGAACAACACCAAAAGACACAATCGCACCGAGTAGCAAACCAAGCGGAATACCAATACAGGAAATTTTGATTGTCTGTTTATAGATAATTCTCTTTATTTGCTTTTTAGTAGCTCCAATCGTTTTTAGACGTCCATAAAATTGCACATCCTTTATGACAGAGATATAAAGAATGTTGTATATTAAAAGATATCCGCTAAATGATATAAAAAATGCTAACATTATTACAGCTAAAATAATTGTCCAACCATTAGCTTGTCCTAATGGGACAATTTCAAATGCTTGACCTTCTGTAAAGTCAATCTCGTCGCGTAATCTTTCACAGTTTTTATCAACATCATCATTACCTTGAAAACTAATCATTGCCGTAAAACTATTATCCAGCGATTCATTTAAACTGTCCTTAAAAGCATCTGAAACATAAACATAGCCACGATTATCTGTACGCATTGAAATGTAGTCTGTATAGTAGCCCGACAACAAAAAGGTATCTGATACATAATCATAACTATCACCAATTTGATAAGACAATGCTATTTCCATCCCTATTTGCGGATCAGAGATACCCATCTGTTTAAGCGCCCATGTTGGTAGCATAATTTCGTTTTTATTTAAAGGGTAATTTCCTACGATATCTGATATGGTTGGTAGACGATGAACCTTCCATTCTATATCATTTATCCAAACTATACCTAATTTTGCGTTTTGCAGTTTCTCTGTATCAATACTACCTAAATGTTGCTGTATTCCTACGTCTTGGACAAGATTTGATTTTGAGATTTCTACTAACTGTTCTTCTGTTGCATTTGTGATTCCTACATCCGCAGTAGTCCCCATTAACCGAATTTGCTGCATCTTATATGTTTCAAAATAACTAAATCCAATACTGAATGTAGCAGTTATCATAAATGCAGTCAGAACCAAAGCAATGATTGCAAATAGATTGCGTTGTTGTTCATTATGTAAACTACGCTTAGCAATCTTCTTCTCAATATTGCTGGTATCATTTTCAAAAGGCCAAATCATGCTATACCACCCCCTACTTACTCCACAATTTTTCCATCCTCAATACGAACAATTCGATCTGCAAGACGAGCAATATCATTATTATGGGTAATCATAACTACAGTTTGGCGGAAATCTGCACTGGTACGCTTGATAAGACCTAATACCTCTGCACTTGTCTTACTGTCAAGATTACCAGTAGGTTCGTCGGCCAGCACAATAGCTGGTTTGTTAATTAATGCACGTGCAATAGCCACACGCTGTTGTTGTCCGCCAGAAAGATTATTTGGCATACTTCTCAGTTTATCGTCCAGTCCCAAAAGATTAACAAGCTCGTCAAAAAACTTTTGATCTACCGTATCCCCGTCAAGCTCTACTGGCAGGACTATGTTTTCATAAACACTCAAAATGGGAACAAGATTATAGTTTTGGAAAATAAACCCAATGTTGCGGCGGCGAAAGATGGTGAGCTGTTCGTCATTTTTTTTTGCAAGTTCTTCGCCCCGAACAATCACAGTTCCGCTGGTGGGAATATCCAGTCCTCCCATCATGTGAAGAAGGGTAGATTTTCCACTTCCAGAGGTTCCTACAATAGCCACAAACTCTCCATCCTCAACTGAGAAGTTTACTCCGTCAAGAGCTCGGGTAATGTTAGGTTTTGTTCCATAATACTTTTTCAAGTCAATTGTCTGTAAAACGTTCATATTCAAAACTCCTTTCAAGGCCTCCTACCTGTTGTTAAGAATATTATAAAACCCAAATGTCCGTGAAATGTTACAGTAGCTAAAAAATGCATTGAAAATCATGAAAAAATGTTGCAATGATAAGACTTTTCATTTTATCTCTACGTTATGTTTCAATTTTCCATAAGTAGAAAACTTTTTTTCACTACAAAGGAAGCATTATAGAAAATTCTGAACCCTTACCTGGCTCAGAAATCACTCTAATATAACCTCCTTGACGTGTTACAATCTCGCGGGCCAGATACAGACCAATGCCTATACCTTGCTGTTCATGTACTTCTTCCTCACGATAAAATCTCTGGAATATTGCGGCCTGATTACTTTCAGAAATGCCCTTGCCCGTATCTGTTACTTTAATCTCTACATACATTTCCCATAATACTACAGACACAGTGATTTTTCCTCCTGTCTTGGTGTACTTCACTGCATTATCCAACAGGTTAAATATTGCTTCGGATGTCCACTTACTGTCATGGGAAACAACGAAATCCTCCGAACAATCCACGAACACAGCGATTTTCTTTTGTTCAGCTTCATACACAATTCCACTCATGGCCTGTGCCACAGTGTCAAACAAGCGACTCGGTTTCTTATCCAGCTGGATTACTCCCGTTTCCAATCGTGAGGTTTTCACTAAGGCCTGAAAAAGAAAGTCAAGTTTATCTGTTTGACTACGGATTCCGTGAATAAAGTCAATACGCTCCGTCTCGGTCATATTCTTTTCCAACATTGTATCTGTCGCCATTTTTAAATTGCTTACAGGTGTTTTTACCTGATGCGAAATATCCGATACAAGAGTTTGTAATTCCTTCCTTTCTTCGTCCACAAGACGACGATTCTCCTGCATGATATGATATAGCCTAGTCAGACGATGGTCAATTTTATCAAGTTGGGTTTCGCTGTCTTTCGGATACTGAGGAACTTCATTTCCAGCAATCATATAGTCTAAGGTCTGACACAGAGTATCGGTAAACTGCAAAAGGCGTTTCCCAAACTCCTGAGTTAATATAAAGAGAACTAAAATGGTGAACGTCAGCATCGCTCCGCCTGTCAGTAGGACTGCAGTCTGTCTTGTTATAAGAAACAAAGCTATGATAATTACAGACATAGAGAGAAAAAGTCCCAGAGTAAGCCACACAAACAGATGCTTTACAGATAGATTCTTAAACTTCATTTTGCTTCGCCTCCTGTCCATTGATAACCCATGCCGTAAACAGTCTTGATGTATGGCGGTCCTCCATCAGAATCAATCTTATTACGAATTCTGCTGATGGTGGTTGTCAGAGTGTGTTCGTCCACAAACTTTTCATCTATATCCCACAATTTTTCTAAAAGCTGTCTCCGAGTCAAAACTATCCGAGGATTTTTGCGAAACAGATTTAGCATTTTGAACTCCATAGCTGATAGAGTTATAGCCTTCCCTTTTAAGGAAGCTGCCTGCTCCGAGAAGTCCAAAAACAACCGTCCGTCATCGTAAATATCCTTTACTGGTTTATGATGTTCCAGCATGTCCAACATGGCTTTGATTTTCCTCTGCAATACCCCGATCACAAACGGCTTTGTGATGTAGTCTACTGCACCCGACTCGTAACCTCGTATCTGGTCACTTTCCTGGTCATTGGCTGTCAGGAAAATTACAATTGTGGATGGATACTGAGGTTTTATCAGCTTGCACAGCTCAAAACCATTCCCATCGGGCAAGTTGATATCCAGAACTACCAAATCAAATTCTCGCTGGAGAATAGATTCAGTGGCAGTCCTTGCATTTAGAACAGAAGTAACATCATAGCCTTCTGCAATTAGGTTATAAGCTAACAATTTATTCAAAAAATTATCGTCCTCGACAATTAAAATCTTCTTCATATCCTCACTTCCTTTATTTTATGTATATAGTATATCAGGTAAATGTCCGAAAAATATTACAGAGGAAAACTTTATAAAATATTTCCTTATTAATTATATAACCCCTTTACGTTCATATCCTCAATATTCAGCCTCCTATATTCAATCAATCTGGATACAATTTAATACTTAACTTTTCAATATTCCTATAACCCCAGTTGCACGCCTGTAATTAAAGGCATTTAAATTGTTTCAAAGTAAAAGGACTGAGGGAAATTAATCCCACAGTCCTTATTTTTAATAATATTTTTCATTTATATAGTGATCTATTATTGATGTCTTCATTTGATTGTCAAAAATATTTTCTTCTTTTAAAATTCTAAGTAGCCAAGGTGCCTTTGAATGAAAGATTGCCTCTTTCTTGTCTTCTAATACAATTTCGTAAAGCTCATTTCTAAGTGCCTTTGATTGACACTTGATATAATAGGCTTTTGTGTTTCTAAAATCTTGTGTCTTTAAAATGTTTAAGACAGATTTATCTTTAAGCTCGTAATATTTATTTGTTAAATTCAAATAATAATTGTAGTACTTTGAGTGTTTTTTTGTATTCCTTACATCTTTAGATAGGGCTCTATAATACTTTGCCATCACATTATAATACTGGTAATTGTACATTCCCTTTTCATAGGAGTCCACTTTGATGTAGGGCTTTGCATTTCTCATTTGAAAGTAATCAAAATTCTTTTGCAAAAATTCTCTCTTTGAGAGATCACCATTGGTATATTGCATTATAAGAAAAGACCTATGTTCAAAAAAATCTTCAAAGAGACCCTTCCTTTTATTAAATTCCACGAAGCACCATTAAATCACACTTAGAATTATTGGAATTACCATTGCAATAACAAGTAATAGTGCAATAATTCTCACCATTGTTTTTCTATCCACTTATAACACCTTATTTGCTAGTCACTTCTATGCAGTGATCCTTTAGAGATTCAGGCATGTCTTCCTTTAGATAATCAACATTGATATAAATTTCTTTATTTTCTGCATCAGGAATTTTTGAAACTTTGTTATAAAGATGTTCTAAATCTTCAACGTTAAGTGATAGCACTTTGTATATTCCATCAACATAAATTTTGTGTAAATCGTAATCCATTGCAAGAAGTCCACAGATAAAACCATAGAAACTGTCAATTGAGTTTAATCTGTATTCAGTTGCATTTATAAGTCTTACGTTATAATCCAAGCTAAAAATATGATCGTCGTCAACTTCTACGAAAGCAATATTTCCATCGCCCTTTTTCATATCATCATTTGCATTGTCGATTAACCATCTTGTCTTTCCAGAGCCTTTGCTCCCTAAAATATACTTTATCATAGTATTTCTCCTTTCACTAGATCACCTTGAGTGTATCCATTTTCATGCATAACATTAATTATATCGTCTCTAATTTTCCACCAGGAAGTATTCCAATTGCAGAAAAGAGAATTTTCATAAGGTGCTCTTCCTATTATTCTTTCCACTATTATATCATCTTTAAGATTTCTTAAAAAGAGTATAACTTTCTTCTTGTAATCCTCTAAAGAAATTACTTCTATTTCTCCTCTTTCGTACATCTTTCCAAGACCAGTATCTTTTAAGATGTAGAGGGCATGAATTTTTACCTCGTCAATATTTAGGACATTTAAAATTTTTGCACATTCAAGAATATCTAAGTCATCATCCCATGGAAGACCAATAATAATGTGAGTACATACATTTAAGTTTCTTCTCTTTAATTCAAGAGCAGCACTAATAAATTCAGCAAGACCATGTCCCCTATTTAATTTTTTTAAGCTGTGATAATTTGGCGTCTGAAGACCAATTTCAACTGTTACAAAATAATTTTTGTTTAGCTCTTCCAAAAAGTCGAGATGTTTCTTTGGAAGACAATCAGGTCTTGTGGATATGCTTACACCTACTACATCCTCAATGAGAGAATCTTCTATTACTTTTTTAAAATCCTCAAAGGGCATATAGGTGTTGGTAAAATTTTGAAAATAAGCAATATATTTATTTGCCTTATACTTACTTTTTATGTGGTCTCTGTTTTTTATGAGCTGTTCTCTCACACTTCCATAATTGTTTTCAAAAGAGCCACCTTCTTCTCCACAAAAAATGCAGCCACCAACCCCACAAGTTCCATCTCTATTAGGACAAGTTAAATCAAGTTTAACAGGAAGTTTATAGACCTTTTCGCCAAACTTTTCCCTAAGAAAATCAGAATATTTTCTGTAAATCATTTAGAAAATTATTCTTCTTCCTCGTCATCAAAAATTTCTTCGAAAGTCTTTGAAACTTTTTCAAATTCTTCTTCTGATTCAATAATATCAAGTTCAACTTCATCTTCATCAATTTCTTTGTACTTGTAAATAAATACATCTTCGCCATCTTCTTCATTTTCTGGAAGAAGTGCAATATATTCATTTTCATCACATTCAAAAATTCCAAGAACTATACATACCATTTCACTGTCGTCATCAAGAGTAAGTGTTATAGTTTCATAGCCTTCTTCTTCGTGATCGTGACCGCATCCGCAATCACAGTTTTCATCGTGTTCATGTAGTTTTTTTTCTTCGTTACTCATATTTACCTCCAAATTTATTTTAAATTTTCTAGTATTTTTATTAAGAAATCAAATACTCTTTCAGTTGATGAAATAGAAAGATGCTCGCCAGGTGCGTGAACTCCTTTCATATTTGGTCCAATTGAAAGCATATCTATATCGCCAATTGTTTCAACAAAAATCCCACATTCAAGTCCAGCATGAATTGCTTCAAGTTTAAATTCTTTTCCACTCACTTCTTTATAAGATTTTTTTGCAACTTCTCTAAGTGGTGAATTTTCTTTATACTCCCATGCAGGGTATTTTGTCATAATCTCTATTTCTGCTCCAAAATTTTCTGCAGCAATTTTATTTACAAGCCCAATATATTCCTTAGAGGACTGAACTGAAGACCTGATATTAGAGATAATATTTACTGAATCTTCCTTATTTTCAATTACTCCAAGGTTTACAGAAGTTTCCACTAGACCGTGAATATTTTTACTCATGGCAATTACGCCATTAGGAAGAATATTTAAAAGACTTACAATATTATTTTTTAAATCATCAGTAAAGGCTTTGTCACTTCTAAGTTTTGACTTTTCAAAATTTAATCTAACATCAGGGTCTACTTTTCCAAGCTCTCTGACAAAATTTGAATTTAATTCTACAATAACATCTTGAATTTTTTTGATGTCATCTTCATTAACAGCAACGATAGCCTTTGCATATCTTGGAATTGCATTAGGTTTTGCTCCACCTTCAATTTCAATTAAATCTCCATCAACTTTTTCAAAAAGTCTGTAAAGACTTCTTCCAAGAATTTTAACTGCATTACCTAGACCCACTTGAATTTCTTGACCAGAGTGTCCACCCTTTAGTCCATTAACAATTATTTCATAAATGTTTTTGTCTTTATCTAATTCTTTGTATTCCTTTTTTAGTTTAATAAGGTCCCTTTCTGCACCAGCGCAAGAAATACATCCAACACCTTCTGCTTCAGAGTCGATGTTTAAAAGTCTCTTAGATGTAACCATTCCCTTTTCAAGATTTGCCGCACCAGTCATTCCACTTTCTTCGTTTACTGTGAAAAGTGCCTCAATCTTTGGATGCTTATATTCATCTGCTTCTAAAAGTGCAAGTGTCATAGCGACAGCTATTCCATTGTCTGCTCCAAGAGTTGTCTCACGAGCGATAATAAAATCGCCATCTATTTCATACTTAATAGCATCTTTTGAAAAATCAATTGTACATTCAGGAGTTTTTTCGCAAACCATGTCCATGTGTCCTTGCAAAATTATGCTGTCCACATCCTCATAGCCTTTTGTCGCTTCTTTTATGATTACAACGTTTCCTATATCATCAGTTTTGTATTCCAAGTTATGTTCTTTTGCAAATTTAATTAAATAATCTCTTATTTTTTCTTCTTCGAAAGAACATCTTGGAATTTTTGTCAATTTATCAAAATAATAAAAAGTTCTGTTCTCTAATAAGGTATTTATATCTTTCATTTAAACCTCCTACCTACATTATACATGAGTATAAAAAATATTTATAGTTTAAAAAGTATAATTATCTTTAAATATTTTTAGGATTTTTTCTAGACTTGTTGCATCACTTTTATCAATTTCACAAAGAACAGAATTAAACTTTTTAAGGGACTCATCTAGAAGAAAATCAATTGAAGGTTTTTCTCTAAATTCATCTACTACTGCAGATAAAAAATTATTTTTTAATTCGTCTTGGTCATCCTTTGAAAGCTTTTTACTTTCAAAAAGCTTTGCCATAGAAGTCATATACTCATATCTAACAAAAATAATAAATTCTGTGAAAATTTCTCCATAAGATTCTTGTGTAATTAATTTTATGATTTTAAATAAAATATTCCAGTCTAAGTCATTATTAATAACTCTTACAAGAACTTTTGTCACGCCTTTAGAGAAAGAATCATAATATTTAGGCTCTTTCTCACAAACAATATACTCTTCTACGTTTAAGTCCTTACCTGACACAGAATTAATCTTATTTATTAGATCTATAAAATTTTCCCCATAGCTTAAATCTTTATTTTTAGAAGACTTCATAAATAGATAGTCAACAACAACATCTGTAATAATTTTTATATTTATAAAAAGTCCCAATTCATCATGAATTTTTCTAGTAAATACATCGTGAAGTATTTTTGAAAGAAGTGTCTTTAACTGATTTTCCGCAGATATTGTCTCTGAAGCATCTTGTTTTTTCACGTGATCGTATAAAATCATGAGTTGCTTATCAATCATCTTTAAATTGTCATTGATTGAATTCATAATTTCTCTGAAAAATCCCTCTGTTATTATGTAATTATAATTTTTGTAAAGAAGTTTGTGGTCGATTTCTCCCCAAAATACATTTACAAAAGATTTAATCTGTAGCTCAAAACAATAAATAAAAGAACCCGTATCGTATTCGCCATCAAGCTTATACATTGTGAAACCATTTGCAAGAGTTTGAGGTTGTGGGTCATCTAATTTTAATCTAATCTTTTTGTTTTTATTGGACTTGTAATAGCCTCTGTCAGACTTAATCGTAAAGTCCTCTATAATTTTTTTATAAAGAGCTTCTTCATCTTTTATAAAACGACACTCAACTCTAATACCTACTAGATCTTGGATATACTTAAACCCACGAACTGGGTCAGGAAACCTCATGAAAAAATTTCTTCTAATTAATTTTTCACGTAGAGATTCCTGAGTCTTAATTCTCGTGGTAATATTTGTAAGTCTGTCGTCATCTATTAATAAATCTGAAAAATACTTTTTAAGCTCTTTATTAACTCCAGCAAGTTCAATTCTATGATAATCAAAAAGATCTAATACATCGTCGATGTAATTAAAAAGCTCAAGTTTCATATTCCACCTAGATATTCATTTTCACTTGGTATTTTTCTTTAAGTTCAGTAATTTTTTCGTTATAAAGTGCCTGTTCCTTTTGTCTTCTAACCTGTGCTGCAATCTTATCTTTCACTTCATCAAAAGCTAAATCTCTGCCTTCATTCTTGTCATTTATTTTAATAATATGGTAGCCAAATTGTGTCTTAACTGGTTCAGTTATTGTAGCAACTTCATTATTAAAGACAGCATCTTCAAATTCCTTTACCATTTGTCCTCTAGTAAAAGTTCCAAGTTCTCCGCCCTTTTCCTTTGATGGACAAGTAGAAAATTCTTTAGCAAGACTTGCGAAATCTTCACCATTTTTTACTTTTTCATAAATTTCATTTGCCTTATCTTCTTCTGCAACTAAAATATGAGAAGCATTGGCACTTTCATTTTCCTTGAAAAGATCTTTGTTATCTTCATAGAATTTCTTGATTTCATCATCAGTCACTGATACTGTGGCAAGAAGTTTTCCAAGAGCATAAGTCTTTAACATACTTTCCTTAGTTTTTTCTAAAACTTGTGTGAACTCGTCATCCTTATCCATTCCCTTTTCCATAGCATCTTCATATAAAAGAGTTTGGTAAACAAGTTCATTAACAACTTCCTTATTCATCTCTTCGCCACCAAAATATTGTTTAAGCTGTGGGTTTAAAGAATCAATAAATAAATTGTAGTCAACTCCTGTAATTTTCTTGCCATTTACCTCTGCCAAAAGTTTATCTTTATCCATTGTTACCTCCGTAATCTATCTAAAATTATAAGTTTTCTATAAATAATGTTACCATTTGAAAAAATTTTTTTCAACTAATATAGCTAAGTGTCGCTCTGGCATAAATTTCCTTCTTTTCCCTATTTTTAAAGAAAAAATAAAGCTTATCATCTTTCAAATATACATCTATAAAAATATGGTCGCCAAGTAGCAACTCCTTAGTATAATTTATATTTATATCAGAAAATTTTTTCTTGTATAAATATTTTGGCATTGCTTCGCATAAAAGCTCTGCATATACGCTGTTGTTTACGTGATTGTTTAAGTCTATGTCCCGTCTAAGTATGATATAATCAAAATTATTTATAGGCTCTGTATCTATTGGCTCGTTAATTCTTTCAATTTTGTCAAAAAATTTCAAATCATTTATTTTATAAATTTCAGGAATTTTATCTCCTATATTCACTGGCTTTCTACTTTCTAAATCAATTAATAGAAAAATTGATGAGGCGTAAGCAATTTTTTCATCGCCAAGATAAATTTCAAACTCTCTGAAGGCTTTTAAACTTTTAAATCCACTTGCCCAAGTTCTAACTTTTATCCTTTGGAAAGCTTTTGGATATTTTAATACTTTAATTCTCCACTTATAAATCATCCAAGTATAAGCTTTTGCAATCAAATCCTCATTAGCAAGTCCCACAAAATTTGAATGATGATTAGTTGTTTCTATAAAATAATTTATTATATTTTTAAGTGTAAGTTCTCCATCTCTGCACAAAAAGTCCTCTATGATAAATTCTTTTTCATAAATATTCATTTCTCTCACCAAATTTATTTTAACACAAAACACTTTATAGATTTTTTGTGAAATAAAATTTACAAATCTCTGTAAATCTCGTAAAAAGTTTACTTTAAATAGGGCTTATGTTAAAATCAACAGAAGAGATAAAAATAATCAAAGCGCCTGAGCCCAAGTGGCTGACGAGGGATAGAGTTATCGAATATCGGCGGATGCTCTAAAGGTTTCACAGCCTAAACATTTTACAAAAAATAAAAGCAATTTTATAACAAAATAAATGTAGTGAATCTCTAATAAATTTGGAGGTAGAAATATGTGCGGAATAGTTGGATATATTGGAAAAAATAATGCAACAAAATTAGTGCTGGAAGGCTTAAAAAAATTAGAATACAGAGGTTATGACTCTGCAGGCCTTTCTATGATAAGAGATAATAAACTTGTGACTTTTAAAAAGAAGGGTCGCATAAAAGTTTTAGAGGACTCCTTTGACCAAGATGAGTTCTCATCAAATATTTGTATTGGTCACACAAGATGGGCAACTCATGGAGAACCAAATGAAATAAATGCCCACCCTCATCTTTCAAGTGACAGTAAAATTTCTGTAGTTCACAATGGAATTATTGAAAATTACCTAGAACTTAAAAGCAATTTATCAAATAAAGGTTATAAATTTCTTTCACAAACTGATACAGAAATAATACCAAATGTAATTTCTGACAATTATAAGGGCAACATACTTGAAGCTGTCTTTAAAGCAACAGAAATTTTAAGAGGGGCATACAGTCTTGGCATCATTGATGAAAATGATCCAAATAGACTTATAGCTGTGAGAAACTCTTCACCCCTTCTCTTTGCTCTTTGCGATGATGGATATTTTGTAGCAAGTGACATTACATCTGTAATTGAACACACAAATAAAATTATTTATCTTGAAGACGGCGATATTGTGGATATGAATGAAAATTCATACACAATATATGACAAGGACCACAAAAAAGTTGAGAGAGAAATAAGTGAAGTTAAAATTTCTGCAGCTGACGCATCAAAGGAAGGTTACGATCACTTTTTAATCAAAGAAATTCACGAACAACCACGTGTACTTCGTGAAGTTATTTCAATTAAACACAATAACTACAAGATAAATCTTCCAGAAGAAGGAAGTCTTTCATTAGAAGAATTAAAGCATATTAATAAAATTTTTATAACTGCTTGTGGAACTGCCTTTCACGCAGGAGAAGCTGGCAAATTTGCAATAGAAAATCTTGCAAAAATCCCTGTTATTTCAGAAATTGCTTCTGAATTTAGATACAAGAATATGTTCATAGACGATAAATCTCTTGTAATTTTTGTTTCACAATCAGGGGAAACTGCTGACACCTTAGCTGCCCTTAAAGAAGCTAAAAAGCAAGGTGCAAAGACACTTGCCATTACAAATGTTGTTGGCTCTTCTATTTCAAGAGAAGCTGACAAAGTTGTCTACTGTTACGCTGGCCCAGAAATTTCTGTTGCATCAACTAAGGCTTACACAACTCAAGTCATTTCACTTTACTTCTTGGCTATGGACATTGCCCTTAAGCTAAATAAAATTAGTCAAGATGAAGTAAAAGAAATAATTGAAAACATGGAAAAACTTCCAGAACAAATTGAAGAAATTTTAAAACATAAAGATGTTTTTGAAGATATTGCTGAATTAATAAAAGATGCAAAATCAATTTTCTACACAGGAAGAAGCCTAGACTATATAACTGCAAAAGAAGGAGCACTAAAGCTAAAGGAAATTTCTTATATTCACACAGAATCTTTCCCTTCCGGCGAATTAAAACACGGCTCTATTGCCCTTATAGAAGAAGGCACACCAGTTATATCAGTTGCAACACAAAGTTTGATTTTAGAAAAAACTATTTCAAATAATCAAGAGCTAATTGCAAGAGGAGCTACAGTAATTTCCATTGCAGAAGAAAAAAATAATTTTGTAAGAGATTCATCAAATGTAATGATAGAAATTCCAGACACAATTGATTTACTCACACCACTTCTTGCAGTAATACCTGAACAGCTAATTGCTTATTATGCTTCAGTCCTTCTCGGAAATGATGTAGATAAACCAAGAAATTTGGCAAAATCAGTTACAGTTGAATAAGTAAAAAAGCTGCACTGGGCAGCTTTTTTTAGTTTTCATAAATACTTTTAGGGTATATAATGAAAAATGGAGTTGAATTTTATGAGTGAATATATATACCTACTTATATCCCTTGTGGCACTTTTCTTTTCTTATTTATTTACTTTAATAGAAAATGCCTATCTCGCCCTTGGGCCTGTAAAACTTTCAAAGCTTGAGGATTTAGAAGTAAAAAACTTAAACATAATAAAAAAACTTGTGAAAAAAGAAAATATTTTTTCTTCAACACTTATTTTAGATTACTTTTGCAATTCACTTACTGTGATTTTTGCATCACTTTTTGCTTACACTAATTGGGGTTATCTGGGAATAATTTTGGGAATAATAATATCCACAATAATAGTAATAATTTTTGGCGAAAGTCTTCCTCGCAAATTAGGCAAAAATAATTATGAAGTCATTGTTCCTAAATATGCAAAATTTTTGAACTTTCTAATTATTTTTATAAGACCTCTATCTATGTTTATAACATTTATGTCTCAAACAATTATTAAACTTATAATAAAAGACAAATCTTATAAGGAGCCAATTATCACTGAAGATGACCTAATTGATGCCATGGATTTAGGTATGGAAGAAGGAATTATAAATAAAAATGAGTCCATGATGATTCAAAATGTAATTGGCTTTAAGGACAATTATGCCAAGGACATAATGACACCAAGGACAGATATTGTGGCAATTGAAATTGATGATTCCTATGAAGACATTATCGAAAAAATCTCTGAATATTCTTATTCAAGAATGCCCATATATGAAGATAACTTAGACAATATTATTGGAATTTTAAATGTAAAAGATATTTTTCACATGGATAGGACTAAACCCTTATCTGAAAATAAATCCTACTTCAAAAAACCTTTCTTTACTTATGAGTACAAGCCTACTGGGACGCTTTTCTCTGAAATGAGACAACATAAACTATCTGTTGCCATAGTTACAGACGAGTATGGCGGAACTGAAGGCATGATTACCTTTGAAGACATTATCGAAAAAATAGTAGGACAAATTTCTGACGAGTATGACACAGAAGAAGACGAAGACATAATAAATATAGGCCCAGAAAAATATTTAATCGACGCTTCAGTTAACATTGACGAAATAAATCAAAAGTTTGACACAGAACTAGAGTGTCAAGAATTTGATTCTCTAGGTGGTTTTATAATCGAGAACCTTGACAGATTTCCAAAATTAAATGAAGTTATAAATATTTCAGGTTTAAAATTTACCATAGCCAAGAAAAAGAAAAATAGAATCGAAAAAATTATTTTGGAGTTTCCAGAAAAAGATAAATAAAACAAAAACTCTAAAGTCACTATTGGATTTATTTATGTGATAAACTGTTTTTATCCATTTTAGGAAACCTCCCTTTTCTATGTATGCTACTCCCTGTAACATACATAGTTTATCACGGGAGGTTTTTTTCTTGAATCTAAAGCTTATTTTCTCCAACCAAGATAGCTAATGGTTTATTAATGCTAATCCTAAAAAAAGACCGAGACTTAGGATAATTTCCCAAGTCTTGGTCTTTTTTCTTTATTATAAAATTAATTTTTAAGCCTCTTTAGCCTTATTTGTCTTTCCCCTTCCCAGGTACTTTATTAAATATTCCTGTAACCATAAGGGCAATTGCTCCATCTGTAGTTACGTTACAAGCTGTTCCAAAACTATCTTGTAGTGCAAAAATTGAAAGCATAAGAGCTGTTCCTGTATCGTTAAATCCAAGAACTGATGTAATAAGCCCAAGTGATGCCACTACTGTTCCTCCAGGTACTCCTGGTGCAGCTATTGCAAAAATTCCTAATAAAAGGATAAACATAATCATATTTGAAGTATCAGGAAGTTTTCCATTTAAAATTTGAGAAACTGTCATTACAAAGAAAACTTCTGTTAAAACTGAACCACATAAATGTGTATTAGAGCAAAGCGGAATGGCAAAGTCTCTTATCTTTGGATCTAAAGTTTTTGATTTTCTCGCACACTCTAATGCAACAGACAAAGTTGCTGCTGATGACATTGTTCCAACGGCTGTCAAATATGCTGGCAGATAATGACCAAAAACTTCCTTAGGATTTGTCTTTGACATTGCTCCTGCTAAGGAATACATAAGAGCCATCCAAATAAAATGTCCAACTATTACTATTAAAATTATCTTAATAAAAACAGGTAGTTCATTTATAATTACTCCTTCATATGAAAGAGCAGCAAAAGTAGTTGCAATATAAATAGGAAGTATTTTTATTACAACATTATTTACTATGAATAATACTATTTTATTTAATTCTAAAAGTAAATTTTCCCAAGTATTTGATTTTGTAACAATAACTGCAATTCCAAATAAAATTGATGTTATAAGTGCTGTCATTACTGGCATAATTGGAGCAATTGATAGTTTAAAAATTGACTCTGGAATAGCATTACCTGCTCCAACATTTGAAGCAATATTTAAGTTTGGAATAATTGCTTTACCCGCCAAGAAACTCATAGTTGCTGCTCCAACAGAAGAAATATAACAAATAGCAAGAGTTACACTTAAAACTTTTCCTGCACTTTCTTTTAAGGACACTATTGCTGGAGTTATAAAACCTAAAATAATTAGCGGCACTATGTAACCTATTAAATCTCCAATAACTCTCTTAACCGAATCAATTACTACAATAGTTGGCTCATTAGCAAGGCTTCCAACTAAAATACCTATGATAATTCCTAAGATTAGTTTAAAGACTAATGAATTGAAAAAACTATTCTTCTTCATTTCTCCTCCTTATAAAATTATACACAATTTGAAGTTTTACTTCATATTCATATTTTACCACGCTAGAAAAATAAAAGTATAAATTTTTTAAAAATATTCTCAAAGAACTAATTGTAGAAAATAAATGAATAAGACCACCTTGTTAAACTCTGGTGGTCTTTGACTAAATTTTATTTAATTTATTTCATGCTAAATACAACTTGTGCAATTTGTGCTCTTGTTAGCTTTTCTTTTGGTGCAAACCTGCCATCTTCCATTCCCTTTATAAGACCAAGTTTAACCATTTCTTTTACAGAATCTTTTGCCCAAGATGAAATATTTTTCTCATCTTTAAAATCAATATTTGTATTTTCTACCTTATTATTTAATTTATTTACTTTATTAAATCTTGATAGGAAGGCACACATTTCTTCTCTAGTAAGTTCTTTATCTGGCATAAAGGTATTATCGCCAAAGCCACTTGCTATTTTATTTTTGTATGCCCAATCAACATAAGGAGCATAGTATTTATTTTCATCTACATCTGAAAATACTTTATTTTTATACTTACTTGTGTCAACATTTGCTACGCGTCCAAGTATTGTTACAAATTCTGCTCTAGTGAGATTTTTGTCTGGCATAAAATTATTTAACTCTGCAATATCTTTAAAGTAACCTTTATTTACTGCATTATTAATTGCATCTTTTGCCCAATGACTTTCAAGTCCATTTGTACTATCATCATTAGTTGAAAATATACTTCCTGTATTATTTTTTATTCCACTATTTGTAAAGACAGGACTTGTTTTCTCCTGATTTCTATTTTTTATTAATGGATAATTATTTTCTTTATTTGAATTATTATTTGATTCATTTTCTTTTTTGTCAGGATAATTATCTTCAGATGGTTTTTTATTCTCATCTGCTGGTTTTTCTTTCTTAATGTCTTTCCAAAATGCTGTAATTGTTATATCTGAATTAACTTTAATTTTTTCTCCAGCATTTTTCTTATTTCTATCTCCTGAAACAATCCAAGCATCAAAAACTTTACCCTCAGGTGCTACAAATGTGTTTTGTGGCAATTCAACTTCTTCGTTCTCTGTAACTGTTTGAGATGGAATTTTTCCACTTCCTCCATTTGCCTCAAAAGTTACAGTATATTTCTTTTGGCTAACTTCTTCAAATACTGGTTCAATTTCAATATCTTCTTTAGTTAGGAATATATGTCCTGGCTTTTGAGTAACTCCTCTTACATTCCAACCAATGAATTTTTTATTTGCCTCTACATTTCCCTTGTATTCTGGAAGGACAAAATCTTCTCCTTGTTTTACACTTTCTTCATTTCCATTTACTTTTACTTTTACGTCTTTGTTCTCTACTTCAGTAATTTCATCCTTGTCTAAATCTAACTCAAATATTTTTACACTTGTATTTCTTGCATAATCTGATGCTATTACTTTTATTTCAATTTTCTCATCTCGAGCAAAATCTTTTAAATTTTTACTTTGGTCAAACTCCTTACCATTTGCAAAAATTTTAATTTTTTCGATACGACCAGGCTTGTCTTCATCTCTCTTATCTGAAACCTTTAAATAAGCTTTTTTATCCCCATAGTTTAAAGTAATTGGATTTTCTGAATTATCGTCTTTAGATAATTTTATTTCTGGTTTGACACTGTCCATGTAAATTCTATATTGCGATAAAATTCCACCTTCAGGCCCATTTAATTTATAATCCTTTGCTGACCAATCCATTACATCGTTATCTCTAACATCTAATTTAACTTCAAATTCCTTTGAATTATCAGATTTTAAATCGCCATAAATTAAATATTGGTCAATCATTGATTCATTTATTCTAAGATGCCAATTAAATCCGCCCTTGTCTCCAATTTTACCTCTCAATGTATGAGGGCTCTTTCTAAAATAAAGTTCTCCCTTATCAGCTTCAGTATATGGATAAAAAGTATCTGGATCCATATTCAATTGAACTTTATCTCTATCAATATAGAAACACTTGCCCATTTCTTCAATTAGATTTTCCTCTTTAATATCTTTACTTCCATCTAATTTATAGATTTCGTATCTAACTACATTAAATCCATCTAAAACTTTTATATTAGCTTCAAAAGTTTTTACATCTTCATCATTATTTATAAAATCTTCAGTGTAATTTGCGTCTAAGTTTGTCTTGCCTGGATTTCTTGAAATGACTCTAACGCCATAACCTTTTTTTATTCTAAGCTCATCTTTTACTCTGTAGAAAGTTTTTCCATTTTCATCTTTGTCTTCTTTTAATTCTCCACCAAGATTTTCTGCTCCAAGCTCAACAATGCTATGTTGTGAAGTTAATATTTTAGATGATTCTTTTTTTTCTACACTTGTATTTTTTTCTTTTGGCATTCTAAGGAAAATACTTTTACTTATCTTTCCACTATCTGACACATAAAACTCAAGATCGCCTTTGAAGTCACTTCCTTTAGTATTATCTACATCATCCTTATTTGCCCATAGATTAAATTTTAGACTGTGAGTATTTTCATCATAAGAACCTGGAACTTTCTTTACTTCTTCCCTCTTATTTGTCTTTGCCATTGTTGTAGATACAAAATAAATCTTTGCATCTGGAGAAACATTTTTAACTTCTCCCCTTATGTCAAATCCACCATTTGAATCTGTAATAATTTTTCCAATATATCCCATATCCTTTAATGTACTCAAGTCTTTATCCTTAAATTCCATAGGAGAACCATCAGAATATCTTGAAGGAATACCATATTCATCTATTGATTTAATATCGCCATAGTCATAATCAATACTATCTTCTCCAGTGAATTCATTAGTTTTCTTTATTTCCTTTGGCTTTATAATTCTCTTAGTATCATCCTCAGAAAGTTCTTTTATATAAGAGCTATTCTTTTCTATACTTATTTCAGGAGTTCCATAATCCTTCTTTTTATTATCCTTTGCCTTGTTTTCTTTTTTATCTTCTTTTTCTTCTACATTTTTAAGCCTAGATGCATCAATTTCTCCAAGCTTCTTATTAGCTTGACCATCTTCAGCTTCTAGGAAATATTCTAGCTTTCCGTTTTTAACTTCTTTATCAAACTTAATTCTATATAAATTTGTAAAGTTTGAAGCACCATCAAGAGCTGCAACTTCTAAAGTCTTGCCAAGAAGATTTTTATTTGCACCAAGGATTTTATAAACAGAATTTCCTTCGCTATCCATCTCAAAACTTCCATACTTGTCAACTTTTCCAGTGTTAACTACCTTTAAGTTTTCTTCTATATCTCCATCTTCATTTACAAAAGCTGCCCCTGCAAACCAAACTTTATTGTTTACTTCATTAAATTCAGCTGGATTTTTTTCTTGGTCTCTTTCAAAAAGAGTTTTTGTCTTGTCTTTTTGAAGATGATAAGTATCTTTAACCTTTAAAATAATTTCATCTGGATTTTCAGCATTTAGGCTAACAATTTTTGGTGCAGTTCTATCTATTTTTACAGGAATGTATGAAACTTGATAAGGATATTTTGGAGAAAGTCTATACTCAAATTTATAATAATATTGACCTTCTGCAATTGGATCGAATTTTCCTTCAACATAATTTGGATCAGTTTTATCTTCTGCATGAGGATTATAAATTAATCCGTCCCATCTCAAATCGCCATAAACTTTTAACTTTGAGCCCTTAATTCCCTTTGCGTCACTTCTCTTTGAATTTAAAATTCCCTTTATAAAATGATCAACTGTAATAACTTTAAGTGGCTTTTGATTATTTTCATCCATTGTATCTACAATTGAAATTTTACAGTCTGATGCAGATCTTAAAATCAATGGACTAGGTGTAAGACCTCTATCAATTTCATTTCCAGAAATAATTTTACTATCTCCACTAGAATTCATATTGAAGTCTTGTGAGTTATTAAAAGCAAATAATTCAGGGTCTTGGTCTAAAGTTTTATTTTCAGTTTCCCTATTTTGAATTACTCCAGCAGGTTTAAATAAATCTATGCCATGCTCTCCTCCACGACCTTTATTTAATGTCCCTGGAATTTTAGGATTTCCTTCATCATCATAACCTACAATACCCTTTGACCTTGAGCCTTCTTCCCAAGCCCACTTATCAACGATTGGTTCTTTATTCCAATCTCCTGCAAAGCCCATTACTGGCATTGAAAGTGATGGCTGAGGATCTTTTGCATTACTTTTTTCTTCTTTAGATTCAAATTTTATATAGCCTTCGACAAATTGGTCCTTATTCATTGCTTCGCCCACATTTAATGTAGCTCCCAAATCATAAGATCCTCTTGCTGGTATTGTTATTTCATCTTGTGCAAAAGTTATGCTTGCTCCAGAAACTTCTTTAGGATGAATTTCTGCAACTACTTGCTTTCCATCTTTGCTATTTTCATCTTTATACTCTTCGTCTAATTTTTTCTTTGCTACTTCTCCATCAGTTGTGATTTTTGATGAACTTACTTTTACAGTAATAGCTTTATCAGATGGATTGTCTATATTAATTGTAAAATCTTTTTTATCAGATTTAATTTCCTTTAATGAAACAGCTCCGTAAGAATTCATTTCTCCCTTAGAATCTTCAACTTTGTAAGAAACAATTAAATTGTTCTTTAAGGCTTTTTCAACATTTATTAAGCCTGATCCTTGTTGTCTTGGCGAAGCAAATAAATAATTTCCATTTCCATCATCAGTTGTTGGATCAATCATTGGAGTCGAAGTGTTTTGGAGCATAATCTTTGTAAGAGAAGTTATATCTATGCCTCTTGATTTTATAACTGGTTCATTTACAAGCTCTTTAACTCTCGGTCTTATTAAAACAGTTGAAGCTGATACTACTGGAGCAGCCATTGATGTTCCTGACATATATTGATAAGTGTCGACACCATTTATCTTATTTAAAGTTGAATAAATATTTTTACCTGGAGCAGAAACATCAGGCTTTAACATCAAATCAATCCTTGGACCCCATGAAGTTGAACCTGCTGGCACATTAGTATCCTCCCATGCAATTTTATGGTTTAAAAATTTAAGACTAAGTTCTCTTTCATCTCCAACTTTTGGTTTCTTTGAATTGTATTTTGCCATATCAATTCTATAATCTGAGTCTTTTGCTTTAAAGTCTTCCTTATCATCAACTTTTCTATCACAAATCATATCCCAGATTAATTTTCCATCCATACCTGATACAGAAAATACTGGAACTCTTGTATTTTCATCTTGCTCATATCCCATAGCAGGAATACTTTCCCAGTCATCTCTATTGTAATAAGAAACAGTATTTACAACAATTAATCCCTTTGCCCCTTTGTCAAAAACTTTTTTAAAGGCAAATTTCAAATCCTTAGTATAAATTCTATCCATTACAACAATTTTATCTTTCAAATCTTTTCCAGCTATATCTTCATCTTGACATTGTCCCAAGTAAATAAAATTATATTTGTCTTGAGAGAACTTATTTTTATCAAAGAAAGCACCAATTTGAGAATATCTAAAATCTCTTCCGCCAATGTTCACGCCTTCATAATCAATTTTAGTATTACGAGATGATGCAACAGCGATTGCATCTTCGTGCGCAGCAGTTCTTGTTACATTTCCAGTGTCTGTCATTTTCAAAGAATTATTTGCATATCTATCCCAAGATGAACTAGAAGATGAGGTTGCATAATTACCAGTGGCAACACAAATAGGAATACCAGCTTTTCTCAGAGCTCTAATTCCATACCAATATTTTTCTCCTACTAAACCAGTTCCCGTAAAACCAGAAGAAACAGAAATAACATCTACATCATGCTTAATGCAATCTTCAAAGGCATGAAACATAGTCTCATCTCCAGCAAAACCGTCACTGGCATCAGAATACATCTTGTAAGAAAAAATTTGTGCATTAGGTGCAATACCTCTTATTCCTTTGTTAGCTTTTACATCTTCTAAAGTATCATTTGCTGCCAAAATTCCAGCTATGTGCATTCCGTGTGGATCATAATAATCAGAACCATCATCATATTTTTCTGTGGTAATCTTACCACCATTTAAGTAATTAAAAGAATGAGGGACTTTATCTGATAACCAGAATTCTCTATCAGAACCCTTTAAATTTTCCTTTCTGATCTTTAAAGAATTCTTCGCATCATCATCAATTCTCATTGCCTTGTGACTTGCGTCCATCCCAGTATCTATGTTTGCAATTACCATACCACGACCATCATAATTTTTCCCAAGGTTCGCATTTATTGCATTTAAAGACTTTAGATAATCGCTGGCACTATCAACACCTACAAGTTTTCTCGCATTTTCCATAAGTGGAACTAATTTGCCTGCTCTTTCAACATTTTTAACACCCTTAATACTTTTTAAATTATCTAATTCTTCAGGGTAAGTTTCAACAGAGACAGCTTTAAAAATAATATTATACTCATATAGAACCTTTAAATTTTTTATCTTATTTAAAGTCTGCAAAATTTCATTTTTATTTGCCTTATCTTCAAATTCTACAAAATAAACTACTTTATCTCTCTTAACTTTTACACTTGGCTCTTCCTTTTCAAAGTCTTCAAGTATTTTACTCTTCTTTAAATCAAAATCTTTTTTATCTCTAACAATTTTTTGAGTTTCAGTTAAAGAATTATTGCCTATATTATTTTCCGCAAAAACTCCATTAAAAGAACTCATTACAAATATCATTGACAAAGTCAACGATGAAAAATTTCTTAAATTCTTATTCATAATTCCTCCAAATAGATTTTATAACGATAATAATTATCATCATTTTTTACCTAATAGAGTTTAGCACCAGAAAATTACTTTTTCAATATTCATTTCTTTAATAAAACTATTGTATTTTTAACAAAACAAATTAATTAAAAATATTATTATTTCTGTGATTTATAAAATTCCTTTAATAATCTAACTCGCTTTACAAATTTATATAAATTTTAAAAATATTAACTTAAAAATATTCTTGTATTAAATGTATTTCAGTAATATTGTTAATTTATTTTATGACCATTTGATTTTAATTTTTGAAATTTTTTGTTTTAACATTTATTTTTGTCAAATTTAATTTTACAACTTAGCATTTTCTAAAAAGCTAACTATAATAAAAAAATATTTACGCCAATAAAGTCCTACTTCAAGACATAAAAAAAGAGCCCTAAGGCTCTAAATGAAAAACTATATTATAGCACACGTGTTGCATTAACATATCTATCTTCGTAATATCCCTCGTCAAGTGATGATGTCATTACTTTACCTTGTCCTGAAGAAGCGTGTATAAATTTTCCTCCTCCAATATAAATACCAACATGACTAACACCATTACCTGTTGTGTTAAAGAATACTAAATCTCCCTCTTGTAAATCAGATTTTGAAACTTGTTTTCCAAAAGTTGACTGTGCCGCTGAAGATCTTGGAAGTGAAATTCCTAATTCATTGCAATAAATTGAATAAATAAGACCTGAACAATCATATCCTTCTTTACCAGTATCTCCATATACGTATGTAGATCCAAGTTTATTTTCTGCAGAGGAAATAACCCTAGCTGCTATAGAAGAGTTAGGTGCTGCTACTATTTTAAATTCATTTAATTCTTTAACTTCTTTAGTTTTAATAACATTTTGAATTTCTTTTTCATCATCAGCTAAAAGTTGAATTTGAACCCTTTTTACTTCTTCATTTCTTTCAACTTTTGTGCCAGAAACTATATCAAGATTCTTTGCATCAACATTGTAAGAATTGCCCTTATCTTCGATGATGAAAAGTCCTTCTTTATAATCAATTACATTAACAATTTGACTTCTATTTAAGTTTAATTTTTTACCATTGTCACTTCTTGCAACAGAATTATTCTTAACTTTAACTTCTGTCACATTATTTCTCTTATCAGAAATCTTTTTAAGTGCTGCTCTATCAACATTTCCCACAGTTCCATCGTTACATTTAATCTTAGCTTTGTCTTTATCAATTGAAATACCAATTGCAAATTCGTCAATAAATAGATTTCTGATAATCTTGCCATTATCATCTAAAATCGGACTTGCTTTCACAATTTGATAAGTAGGAACATTAACTTCTGTAAGTAATATTTTTTCTTGTGGAATAGTAACTTTTGCTTTGCCCTTTTGTACATAGTATTCATTACCCTTGTTTTCAAGGATTTCTACTTTTTCGCCTACAGCAAATTCAATTTCATTTCCACTATATGTTTTTTGTACATGTTCGTTAATAAATACTCCTGTATCTTTCATGCCAACTATTGAAACTGCGCATAGTGCAAATAGACCTAGTGGCAATTTATTTTTAAAGGAAACCAATACTAACAACTCCTATACTATAAATTTTATATTTCTAAAAATAATTATTCTCGTACATTTTTATTACTACTTAAGTATAGCAAAGTTGTTACAAAAAAACAACAAAAAGTTACAAAATAGTTAAAATAAATTTAACTCCTTTGTAACTTTTGCATAAAATGAATATTAAATTATGTAGTAAGCAAATCTATAAGCCGCGTTCTGTTTTGTCAACTATCTATCTTGTATTATAGTTACCTATAATCTCTAGCAACCTACCTACCGGCAGATACGAGCAGCATCTGTTATTCCTATTTGGTTTTGCTCCGGATGGGGTTTACATAGCATCATTATCACTAATGATCTGGTGAGCTCTTACCTCGCCTTTCCAACCTTACCCAAAGGGCGGTATATTTCTGTTGCACTTGCCTTAGGGTCGCCCCCACTGGCCGTTAGCCAGCATCCCTGCTCTGCGGAGCGCGGACTTTCCTCACATTTGTGCAGTTGACCAATTTACTTACACAAATATTTTATCACTTAAAAACTTAAATATCAAGTTCAAAGCTGCTTTCTTCGTCTATATAAAAATCTAGCTCCCTAAACTTTTTATTTAGTCTATTTTTTATTTTTGGAAGAATTATTTTTTCTGAATAAAAATGTCCCACATCTATTAAAATAATTCCATCTTCATAGGCTCTTTGTCCGTCATGATACTTTATATCTCCAGTTATAAAGGCATCTGCACCAGACTTTTTGGCATCAGAAATAAAATCTGCGCCGCTTCCCCCAAGAATAGCAACTTTTTTAATATCCCTATTTTCTCTACCATAAACTCTTATTTTCGAAACTTGAAGTTGCTTTTTTAAAAACTCCTTTAGCTCTTCTATTGTAAAATAATTTTTCAAGTCGCCCACTAAACCCATAGGCTTTTCCTCTTCATAAGTTAAAATTTCTTTATTCTTTAAATTTAATTTTTCAAAGAGAGTGTCATTTACTCCATCCTCTGCTATGTCCATAGAAGTGTGATATGAAAAAACTGAAATATTATTTTTTATAAGAGAAATGATATTGTCTCCACTATAAGTTCCCTCCACAATACTTTTTGTTCCAGCAAAAAACATTGGATGGTGGCTTATAATTAGCTTAGAATTCATTTTTATTGCCCTATCAATAACTTTATCTGTAACATCTAGAGCTAGAACTACAGATTCTGTTTCGCCATTAAACTCAATTTGACTACCACAATTATCCCAAGATAGCTGGTATTCCTCTTTTGCCCAAGCATCCATAAATTTTTTTATTTCACTAACTTGATATTTCATCTATTACCTCCTCTGTTTTTTTGAGCAAATTAAAAAGTTCTTCTCTCCTATTTTTTGACCTACTGTTGTCTGACACAAAGCTATTTAAAATTTTTTCAATATCATTTTTTCTTTCTCTTAAAAAATCTAAGTAAACTTTATCTTTTTTTTCTATCAAAACTTTTGAAAAATAAAAATCTATTTCTTCTAAGCTTTCTTTCTTGCCAGAGTATCTTGCAAGAATGATTTCGAAGTACCTATCATCTTCAAAGATTATCTCTTCATCAATTATTTCAAAACCCATATTATTTAGTTCTCTACGTAAAATATTAGCCTTTTGCATTGGTTGTAAAATCAATTTTTTTGAAACTTTAGAAATTTCAATTGAATTTAAAATAATTTCAGCAATTTGAATTCCGCCAAGTCCTGCGATAATTATATTGTCTCGATTTTCCTTTACAATTCCATTTGCTAGAATATTTCTAATATATTTTTCATTTCCCAGCTCTCTTGTAAGTTCAATAGACTTTTCAAGAGAATTTTTTGATATATCCGTTGCAATAATGTCCCTTGAGATTTTATTTTCGAATAAAAAATTGGGCACATAACCATGATCTGTGCCCACATCAATTACCGAAGCTCCAAAATCTACAAGTTCTGCAATTTTTTTTAGCCTATTCGATAATTTTATCATTCTAAATAATCCTTTAATTTCTTTGACCTACTTGGATGACGCAATTTTCTTAACGCCTTTGCCTCAATTTGTCTAATTCTTTCACGAGTTACATCGAATTCTTTTCCAACTTCTTCTAGAGTCCTTGCTCTTCCATCATCAAGTCCAAATCTCAGTGTTAGCACCTTTTTTTCTCTTTCAGTTAAAGTTTCAAGAACTGTATTAAGTTGTTCTTTTAATAAAGTAAAAGTGGCAGCATCTGATGGAGATAAAATTTCATCATCTGGTATAAAGTCTCCAAGATGCGAATCTTCTTCTTCCCCAATTGGCGTTTCAAGAGAAACTGGCTCTTGGGCAATTTTTTGAATTTCGCGAACTCTCTCCACATCTAAATTCA
>UMIY01006124.1_pt1 | contig 34733 bp, 36 predicted proteins | sample 1965921 | NCBI WGS metagenome assembly UMIY01 (sample SAMEA4836134, study PRJEB28245) | human gut metagenome | biome: gut microbiome; material: fecal sample | place: Denmark | collected 2008
GCGCCCGCCGAGGAGGCCCGGGCCCGGGAGCTCTGCGCGCGCGTGCTCGACGCCACCTGCCCCTTCGTCAAGAAGGTCCACCTGGCAGCCGAGCGCCTCTCGAGAGAGGGCTACCAGGTCGTCGTCGTGGGTGAGGCCGGCCACCCCGAGGTGGAGGCGACGCTTCCCCATGCGCCCGGCGCGAGGGTCGTGGGCTCGGCCGACGAGGCGCGTGCCTGCCCGTCGGCGCGCAAGGTCGGCGTCGTCGTTCAGACCACGGCCCGCCGGACCCTGCTCGCCGAGGTCGTCGAAGCCCTGCTCGACCGAGCCGAAGAGGTCCGCGTCATCAACACCATCTGCGAGGCCACCTCGGGGCATCAGGCGGCCGCCGACGAGCTCGCGCGCCAGGCCGACGTCGTCGTGGTCATCGGCGGGCGCAACTCCGCCAACACGACGCGCCTCGCCGAGATATCGGCGGCCCGCTGCCCGCGCACGCACCACGTCGAGGGCGCGGACGAGCTGCGAACCGAGTGGTTCGAGGGAGCAGACGTGATCGGAATCACCGCTGGCGCGAGCACGCCCGCGAGCCAGATCGAGGCCGTGCGCACGCGCATCGCGGAGCTGGTGGGGGAGTAGCGAGCGCACGCTCTTCTCGTTCACCCAATACGCGACTCCCAACGTTTTTACCCTCTGTTCTGTTGGAATTCGCGTACTAAGGATTCTGGATACGCGACTTCCAACGTTTTCGGGGCGAATTATGTAGGAAAGCGCATATTGGGTATCGTAGGGGAACGAGGAGAGCGCCCCGCAGCGTCCGGGCGAGAAGAACGGGGGGTCGCGACATGGCCGATCAGACGCGCGCCGACTACGCCTCGACGAGGCCGCGGGCGAGAGGCGCCTGGGTCGCCGGGGTCGAGGAGGGCAGCCCAGCCTGGGAGGCGGGCGTCGAGCCCGGCATGCGCATCGTCCGCGTGAACGGCGTCGAGCCGCGTGACCTCATCGACTGGCGCTGGGAGGCGGACGGAGCCGCCTGCGAGCTCGAGGTCCTTGACCCGCGCGACGACACCACCGCCACCTGCCAGCTCTGGCGAGAGCCTGGCCAGGACTGGGGCATCGACTTCACCGACGTGCTCTTCGACGGTGTGCGCACCTGCGTGAACGCCTGCCAGTTCTGCTTCATGGCCATGCTGCCCCCCGAGGCCCGCCCCACCCTCACCCTGCGCGACGACGACTACCGCCTCTCCTTCCTCCAGGGCAACTTCGTGACGCTCACCAACGTCACCGACGAGGAGGCCGAGCGCATCGTCACCTGCGGCCTCTCGCCGATGAACGTCTCCATCCACGCGATCACGCCCGAGGTCCGACGCTCGCTGATCGGCCCCCGTGCCGCGCGCGGCGTCGAGGTGCTCGAGCGTCTGCTCGCGGGTGGCATCGAGGTCCATGCGCAGATCGTGCTCTGCCCGGGCGTCAACGACGGCGACGAGCTCGTCGCGACGCTCGACTGGGTCGAGGCGCGCCCCGGCATCACCTCGCTGGCGGTGGTCCCGCTCGGGTACACCAAGCACAGCCGTCGGTTCAAGAGCTCCTACTCCGATGACGTCGAAGCGTCGCGCGCGGTCGTGTCGCTCGTCGAGCCCTACCAGGAGCGTGCGAGAAGCGCGCTCGGCATCACGCGCTTCCAGCTCTCCGACGAGTTCTACGTCGACGCCCGCCTCCCTGTCCCCCCGGCCGAGACCTACGACGGCTACCCGCAGTTCTACGACGGCATCGGGATGCTCAGGAGCTTCCTCGACGAGACGAGCCTCGTCTCGCGAACACGAGCCGCGGAGCTTCGCTCGGTCGACGACGAGCTTGCGGCAAGGGGGCTCTCCGCCTCGCTGGTGTGCGGCGAGGCTGCCCTGGAGACCATCGACACCTTCTGTCGCACGCTGTCACCCACCGGCCGCGCCCGGGCGAGGGCGATCCGAAACGACTACTTCGGGGGCGACGTCAACGTAACGGGCCTCATCGTCGCCGCCGACCTGCTCGCGCAGCTCCCCGATGACCTCACGGGCGAGGTGGTCGTGCTGCCGGAGGTGATGTTCAACTTTGACCGCCTCACGCTCGACGGCGACACCCAGGGCCACCTCGTCGACGAGCTGCGCGGGCGCGGCGCGGTCGTCTGCTCGAGCGTTCCCAACCCGGGCGACTACCTCGACGCGCTCGCCGCCGCGCTCGGACTCGGCCTCTGAGCGCCCAAACGACGCCCTGCTCGCCCGTGCGTGCGCGAGGGTGGGGATTTCTTGCGCTCACCGGTGATTATCAACCGCTCGTGGTAAGCTGGGCAGGTGAATCGAATAGCGAGGAGAAGAGATGCCCAAACCCGTAGTCGCCGTGGTCGGCCGGCCGAACGTCGGCAAGTCCACGCTGGTGAACCGCATCGCGGTGAGCCGTGACGCCATCGTGCACGAGTCGCGCGGCGTCACGCGGGACCGCTCCTATCACGACGCCGACTGGAACGGCCGCGACTTCGCTCTGATCGACACGGGCGGCATCGAGTCCGCGAAGTCGAAGGACGTCTTCGCCCCGCGCATTCGTGAGCAGGCGCTTCTCGCCTGCGAGGAGGCCGACGTCATCGTCTTCGTGGTGGACGGCTCGACCGGCGTGACCGACGAGGACGAGGAGGTCGCCCGCGTCCTGCGCCGGCAGGACAAGCCCGTCTTCCTCGTCGTGAACAAGAAGGACAACCCCGCCACCGAGCAGGACGGCCTCTGGGACTTCTACGCCCTCGGCGTCGGCGAGCCGCGCCCGCTCTCCGCGGCCCATGGCCATGGCACCGGCGACCTCCTCGACGAGATCGTCGCCGCCCTGCCCGAGCCCACAGACGACGAGCCCGAGGCGGACCTGCTCTCGCTCGCCATCGTCGGGCGCCCCAACGTCGGGAAGTCGAGCCTCGCAAACCGTCTCGCCAACAGGAAGCGATCGATCGTGTCGGACGTGGCCGGCACGACCCGGGACGCCATCGACACCCTCATCGAGTGGAAGGGCCAGCCCATCCGTCTCGTCGACACCGCCGGGATGCGCAAGAAGTCGCAGGTCCACGAGGACGTCGAGTACTACAGCCTCGTTCGCGGGCTCCAGGCGATCGACCGCGCCGACGTCTGCCTGCTCGTTGTGGACGCCACCGTCGGCGTGACCGAGCAGGACCAGAAGGTGGCCGGCATGGCGATCGACCGCGGGTGCGGACTCGTCCTCGTCCTCAACAAGTGGGACCTCGTCGAGACCGACCAGCAGCGAGACGACATCGTCGCCTCCATCGACAAGCGCCTCGCGTTCGCGTCGTGGATTCCGACGGTGAACGTCTCGGCGCTTACGGGCCGCGCCACCGACAAGGTCCTCGAGCTGGCCGTCCGCGCCGCGCAGGCACACGCCTCGCAGATCAGGACCTCCGAGCTCAACGCCCTTCTCGCTGAGATTCGCGAGGGCGGTCACACGAGGAGCGAGCGGGGCCGTCGCCTTAAGATCAACTACGCCACCCAGACCGGCTCCAGGCCGCCGGTCTACACCTTCTGGTGCAACGCGCCCGACCTCGTCGACGACAACTTCGAGCGCTTCCTGGAGAATCGGCTTCGCGCGCGCATCGACCTGACGGGGACGCCGGTTCGCCTCAAGTTCCGCCGCAAGAGCGAGGGAGGCGAGCGATGAGCGGGTTCTACGCGCTGACCGCGCTCCTCACCCTGGGCGCGTACCTCGTCTGCGGCGTCCCCTTCGGCCTCATCGTCGCACGCGCGATGGGGCACGTGGACGTGCGCACCACCGGTTCGGGCAACATCGGCACCACCAACGTCGCCCGCTCCGTCGGCAAGGGGGCCGCCGCGATCACGCTGCTGCTCGACCTCGGCAAGGGCCTCGTGTGGATGCTCCTGTCGCGACTCGTGCTCGCCCTCGTGTTCTTCGGCGGCGACGCCGCCGCGCTCGACCACACCACGTTCTTCGGGACCGCCCTCACGGTCGTCTTCCTCGGCTGCATCTGCGGGCATGTGTTCTCACCCTACCTGCACTTCCATGGTGGCAAGGGCATCGCTGTGGGCTTTGGTGCCGCGCTCGGACTCTACTGGCCAATTGGCCTCGGGCTGCTCGCGGTCTTCCTCGTGCTCGTCATCCCCACGCGGCTCGTCTCGCTCGGCTCCGTCGCCGCGGCGGCATCGCTGCCCGTGTGGTGCGTGGCCCTCGGCTTCCCCCTGGCGTCCGTCCTGCCGGTCGTCGTCGCGGCCGTGATTGTCGTCTGGTCCCATCGGGAGAACGTGCGACGCCTCGTGCACGGCGAGGAGCGCCGCTTCTCGTTCCACAAGTCTGAGAAGGAGAGCCGCTGATGAACGCGCCCGTCCTCATTGCCCCCTCCGTCCTCGCCGCCGACTACGGCCACATCGCCGAGGAACTCGCCGACGCGTCGTCCGCCGACCTCGTCCACCTCGACGTGATGGACGGCCACTTCGTGCCCAACATCTCGTTCGGCGTGGACTTCCTGCGCGCCGTGAAGGAGTCCACGTCGCTGCCCGTCGACGTCCACCTGATGATCACCAACCCCGACGAGAAGGTCGAGAGCTACCTCGACGCCGGCGCTGACACGCTCACCTTCCACTACGAGGCGGCGACGCATGCCCATCGCATCGTTTCGACCATCCGCGACCACGGCGCCAAGGCCTCGATGGCGCTCAATCCCGCGACCCCCGTCTCCGTGCTCGAGCCGATCATCGACGACCTCGACATGGTCCTCGTCATGACGGTCGACCCCGGCTACGGCGGGCAGCGCTTCATAGAGTCGTCCCTCAAGAAGCTCCGCCGCCTCCGCCGCCTCTGTGACGAGCATGGCGTCAATCCCCGCATCGAGGTCGACGGCGGCATCGTCATGGACAACGTGGCCGACGTCGTCGCCTCGGGCGCCAACGTGATCGTCGCAGGCTCGTCGGTCTTCCGCACCGCCGACCGTGCCGTCGCCATCAGCGAGCTGCGCCGCCATGCCGAGCGCGGGCTCTCAAAGACGGCATAGGATCGCCGCCATGCCCGCTCAGACCGAATACCTCGACTACGCGGCCTCCGCGCCCCTTCGCCCCGAGGCCCTTGGGGCGGAGCGCGCCTACGAGGACTCCGCCTACGCCGGCGCCAACCCCAACTCGCTCCACACGCCCGGGAGGCTCGCCGCGCGCGCCCTCGACGAGGCCCGGCGCGAGATCGCCCGCGCGCTGGGCGGGGGCTTTCGTCCCTCCGACGTGACCTTCACCTCGGGCGGGACCGAGTCCAACAACCTTGCCGTCCTGGGGCTCGCCGAGGGCGCCCGTGCGAGGAGCACCCGACGCACGCGCGTCCTCGTCTCGGCGATCGAGCACGACTCGGTGCTCGACCTGGCAGGCCCGCTCCGCTCGCGCGGGTTCGACGTCGCGCTCGTGCGCGTCCGGCGCGACGGGACCGTCGATCCCTCGGCACTCGAGGAGGAGCTCGACGAAACGTGCTGCCTCGTCTCCGTCATGAGCGCGAACAACGAGACGGGCGTCGTCCAGCCCGTCGCGGAGCTCGCCCGGCTCGCCCATGCCCGCGGCGCGCTCTTTCACACCGACGCGGTCCAGGCGTTCTGCCGCGTCCCGCTCGACCTCGACGACGTTGACGCCGTAAGCGTCGCTGCGCACAAGGTGGGCGGGCCGGTGGGCGTGGGGGCGCTCGCGGTGCGTGGTCGGGCCCCGCTGCGACCCCAGCTCTTCGGGGGCGGACAGGAGCAGGGGAGAAGGGCCGGCACGCAGGACGTTCGCGGCGCCCTTGGCTTCGCGGCGGCCGTGCGGGCCTGCACGGGGCGCCTTGACGAGACCCGCGCGCTCGTCTCCGAGCGCGCCGAGTGGCTCTACGGGCGCCTCTGTGCGCCGGGAAGCGGCGTCCTCCCAACCACCACGACCCGAGTCGACGTGGACCGCCTCCCGGGGATCGTCAGCGTCATGGTGCCAGAGCTCGACTCGGAGACGCTCATCCTCGCGCTCGACCAGGCGGGATTCGCGGTGTCCGCCGCGTCTGCCTGCTCCTCCGGATCGCTTGACGCGAGCCATGTCCTTCTCGCCATGGGGATTCCCCGCGAGCAGGCGCTGGGCTCGCTCCGGGTCTCCTTCGACGAGCGGGTGGGCGCCGACACGCTCGACCGCTTCGCCGACACGCTCCTTGGAATCGTCGACGAGCGCACGAAGGGGCGCTCGCTGAGAGGAAGGTAACATGACCGAAGCCACGGCACTCACCAAGCTCCAGGAGGTCGACCTCGCGCTGCTCAAGCACGCCTCGACCCTCTCCGCCATGCCGCAGCGCAAGCGCCTCAAGACGATCGAGCTCGCAAAGCGAAAGGTCGCCTCGGAGCTCACCGGCATCGTCGGGCAGCGCAAGGACGTCGAGACCGAGATCGCCGACGCCGAGGAGGCGCTCGCGCACTACCGCGAGAAGACCGTCGAGGTCCAGGCGGCCGCCGACGCCGGCGACCACACGCACCGCGAGATCCGCGACTTCGAGCAGCAGCTCACCTCGCTTGCGAAGCGCATAGAGAAGTCAGAGTTCACGCTCGGGCCCCTGCACGAGCGGCTGGGGAGGCTCGAGCGCGCCGAGCGCAACGCGCGCCTCACCGCCGAGCGCCTCGACGCCGAGCGGGCGAGCACCGAGTCCGACCTCGCGGAGGGCTCTGCCACGCTGCGCGCCGACATCGTCAGGCTGTCCCGCGAGCGCGACGAGCTCGCTGCGCGGCTGCCGAGCGGGCTGCTCGAGCGCTACGAGGCCGCGCGCAGGCGCTTCAAGGGGCTTGCCGTCGAGCGTCTCCGCGGCAACGTGCCGTCGGTGTGCCGCGTGAGCCTTCAGCCGAGCCAGTTCCACGACCTCGCGCAGGGCGACGAGATCACGGAGTGCCCGTACTGCCACCGCATACTCATCACCTCAGAGGAGGACCAGGCGTGAGCGCCGAGAGGCACGAGCGCCCGCGGCGCGTCCTTCTCGCCGTCTGCGGCGGCATCGCCGCGTACAAGGCCTGCGAGGTGCTGCGCGGCCTCCAGAGGGCCGGCTGCGAGGTGCGCGTGACCATGACCGCGGACGCGACGCGCTTTGTGGGCGACGTGACCTTCGAGGCCCTGTCCGGCTCGCCCGTGGCGACGTCGCTCTACGACTTCCCCGACTCCGCCATCCCTCACATCGCCCTCGCCGAGTGGGCCGACGTCGCCGTTGTCGTGCCGGCGACGGCCAACGTGCTCGCCAAGATGGCCTGCGGCATCGCCGACGACTGCCTCACCACGACGCTTCTGGCCTGCGCCTGCCCCGTGCTCGTGGCCCCCGGCATGAACGTGCACATGTGGCAGAGCCGGGCCACGCAGGCGAACGTCGAGACGCTGCGCGCGCGAGGCGTGCGCTTTGTCGGACCTGACAGCGGACGGCTGGCCTGCGGCGACGTGGGGGAGGGCAAGCTCGCGGGCGTCGACGAGGTCGTGGGCGCCTCGCTTGCGCTTCTCGCCCCGCACGACCTTGCCGGCCTGCGCGTCCTCGTCAACGCGGGACCCACGCACGAGGCGATCGATCCGGTGCGCTACATCGCAAACCGCTCGACCGGCAAGATGGGCTACGCAGTCGCCGACGCCGCCGCGCGCCGCGGGGCCAGGGTCACGCTCGTCTCCGGGCCCGTGGCGCTTTCGACCCCCGTCGGCGTGCGTCGCGTCGACGTCGAGAGCGCCGCGGAGATGCATGACGCGATGCTCTCGGAGTTCGAGGACGCCGACGTGGCGATCTGCAGCGCCGCCGTCGCCGACTACACTCCCACCGCCCCCGCCGACCACAAGCTCAAGAAGAGCCGCGAGCATCTGGACGCGATCGCGCTCGCGGAGACCGCGGACATCCTGGCGGACCTCTGCGCCGGGAAGGGCGACCGCATGGTCGTGGGCTTTGCGGCCGAGACCGACGACCTTCTCGCCCACGCGTCGGAGAAGCTCCGCGGCAAGGGCGCCGACCTCATCGTCGCCAACGACGTGAGCCGACCCGAGTCCACGTTCGGCGCCGACACCAACCGCGTCGCGCTCGTGAGCGAGCAGGGCGTGAGACAGCTCGAGACCATGCCGCTCACCGACGTTGCGAACGCCATCCTTGACAGCGTCGCGAGGGAGCTGGTCCGATGAGCGGGCTCGTCATCGGCTGCCACCTCTCGACGGCTGCCGGCTACGCCGCCATGGCGAACGACGCCGTCTCGATCGGCGCGACCACGTTCGCCTTCTTCACGCGCAACCCACGCGGCGGCAACGTCCGCGCGCTCGACGACGCGGATCTCGCGGCGTTCCTCGCCACGCTTGAGGAGCATCGCATCGGCCCGCTCGTGGCCCATGCCCCCTACACCTACAACCTGTGCTCCTCGAAGGCGGAGACCGTCGAGTTCGCCCGGCGCGCGATGCGCGAGGACCTGGCGCGGATGGAGCTCCTGCCCGGGCACCTCTACAACCTCCACCCCGGCGCTCACGTAAAGCAGGGTGCCGACGTGGGGGTTCGTCTCATCTGCGAGGGCCTGAACGAGGTGCTCGAGCCCGGACAGGCAACGACGGTACTGCTCGAGACCATGGCGGGCAAGGGCAGCGAGGTGGGTCGCAGCTTCGAGGAGCTCGCGCGCATAATCGACGGTGTGGCACATGACGAGCTTCTGGGCGTGTGCCTGGACACCTGCCACGTTGCCGACGCGGGATATGACATCGTGCACGACCTCGACGGCGTGCTCGACGAGTTCGACCGCGTGATCGGCCTGGAGCGCCTGCGCGCCCTGCACCTCAACGACTCCAAGAACCCCCTCGGATCGCACAAGGACCGCCACGAGCGGATAGGGGCGGGCGCGCTCGGACTCGGGACCTTCCGCGCCGTGGTCACAAACCCGCGCCTGAAGGGCCTGCCCATGGTCCTGGAGACCCCGCAGACGGGGCTCGACGGCTGGGGGGCTGAGATCGCCCTGCTGCGTCGCCTCGCCGCAGGGGAGGCGACGGCATAGTGGGCATCCTCATCGGCCTTGAGCGCGTGGGGCACGAGTGGCCCGGCAAGCGCGTGCTCGAAGAGCAGACCATCGGCATCAACGAGGGCGAGCGCATCGGCATCGTCGGCCGCAACGGCGACGGCAAGTCCACGTTGCTCGAGATCGTCGGTCAGGCGCTGGAGCCAGACTCCGGCACGGTGACCTGGCGCCGCGGAATCGCCGTGGGCTACCTCGGCCAGGCGGACGAGCTGGACGACAGGGACCCCGTGCGTCGCGCGATCTTCGGGGACGTCCCCGAGTACACGTGGGCCTCGGACGCCCGCATACGCGCGATCCTGGACGAGCTGGTGGGCGACCTCGACCTCGACGGGCTCGTGGGCGAGCTCTCCGGCGGCCAGCGGCGCCGCGCCGACCTCTGCCGCGTGCTCTGCCACACCTGGGACGTCATCCTCATGGACGAGCCCACCAACCACCTCGACCTCGCCGCCATCGAATGGCTGGCCGACCACCTCAAGCGCCGCTGGCCGGCCGGCGAGGGAGCGCTGCTCGTGGTCACCCACGACCGGTGGTTTCTCGACGAGGTCTGCGAGCAGATGTGGGAGGTCCACGACCGGCGAATCGACCCCTTCGAGGGCGGTTACTCCGCCTACATCCAGCAGCGCGTCGAGCGCGAGCGCCAGGCCGCCGTCGTGGAGGAGCGCCGCCAGAACACGCTGCGCAAGGAGCTCAACTGGCTCGCGCACGGCGCGAAGGCGCGCACGAGCAAGCCGAAGTTTCGCGTCGAGGCCGCACGCGCCCTCATAGCCGACGACCCGCCGCTCAGAAACCCGCTCGAGCTCAGGCGCCTCGCCGTGAGCCGCCTGGGCAAGCAGGTCATCGAGATGAAGGACGTGAGCTTTGCCTATGCGAACGGCCCGCGCGTGATCGACGACGTCTCGTGGATCGTCGGACCGGGCGACCGCTACGGCATCCTGGGTGCCAACGGGGCGGGCAAGTCCACGCTGCTCGCCCTCATGACGGGCGCGCTCGCGCCCACGTCCGGCACCGTGAAGGTCGGTGCGTCGGTGCGCTTCGGCTTCATGAGCCAGCACCTGGACGCGCTTGGCGAGAGGGACGACTGGCGGGTGCTCGAGGTCCTCGGCCGCTACAAGCGGAGCTACCTCGTCGGCGGCAAGCCGCAGAGTCCCACGCAGCTCATCGAGCGGCTTGGCTTCGAGCAGCGCGAGCTGCAGAGCTTCATACGGGACCTCTCCGGGGGGCAGCGCCGGCGCCTCGCGCTCCTCTGCGTGATCTTGGAGGAGCCCAACGTGCTCGTCCTCGACGAGCCTGGCAACGACCTTGACACGGACATGCTTGCCGTCATGGAGGACCTGCTCGACAGCTGGCCCGGGACGCTGCTTGTGGTGAGCCACGACCGCTACCTCATGGAGCGTGTGACGGACGACCAGTTCGCGCTTCTCGACGGCCGCGTGCGCCACGTGCCAGGAGGGGTCGACGAGTACCTGCGCCTCCTTGCCGAGAGGAGCCGCGAGCCGCAGGCGGCGGACGCCACGCAGAAGGACGGTCCTTCTCGCCCGACCGATGCCGGCCTCACCAACCAGGAGCGTCGCGAGCTCAAGAAGCGCTTCGACGCGGTAAGCCGCAAGCTGGACAAGACGGCGGGAGAGCCCGACCGCCTGCGGGCGGAGATGGCCGCGGTGGACGCGAGCGACTATGCCGCCCTCATGGCTGCGCAGGAGGCGCTTGACGCGTGCCTGGCCGAACGCGAGGCACTCGAGGACGAGTGGCTCGAGCTCTCCGAGCGCCTTGGGATCGAGTGATCAAGCCTGGCTCAGAGCATGACCGAGTCGCGCAGGGCCGCCTCGAAGGCGTCGAGGTCGGCGGCGTCGGGGTGGCCCAGCGCGCGGTCGAAGTTCTCGATCATGGGCGCGAACCTCTTTGGGTCCTGTTCGGCCATCCTGACATAGCGCTCGCGCACGGCGGGCGGCATCTGGCCCTGGCACATGAAGCGTCCGACGACCTCGGCATCCGCCGGAAGCCCCGAGGCAAAGCGCTCGAGCACGCGCTCGTAGTACTCAGCGCTCCCGCCAAAGCCGCATGTGCCGAAGAGGAAGACGCGCTTGCCGGCAAGCTGGGGGAGCTTCTCCGCCAACGACGGGTCGAGACCGCCCTTGTCGGTCCAGGACCCGAGAAGGACGAGCTGCGCCTCGGCCGGTGAGCACTCGTCATGCTCGCCCAGCACCTCGCGCGCGCGGTCGGCGAGCTTTCTGGTGTTGCCCGTCTTCGAGCAGCAGATGATCGCGTATGACATGATGCCTCCCTTTGATGGACCATCCCTCTTGTACCCGTTCCGCGGAGCCTAGACCTCCCAGGAGAAGCCCACCATGTCAACGCGCCCGTCCGGACGAAACCGCACGCCCTCTGCCTCGAGCATGCGGCGCTGCTCGCCCGCGCCGCCGAAGGCAAAGCCCGACGCCAGGGAGCCGTCCGCGAAGACCACGCGGTGGCAGGGCACGCCGCCGGTGACCCCAGGGCTGCCGTGCATCGCATAGCCCACCTGCCGCGCGCACCTCGGCGCGCCCATGAGGCGTGCCACCTGCCCATAGCTGGCCACGCGCCCCTCGGGGATCTGCCTCACGACATCCCACGCCCGCTCGAAGAACGACTCCTCCACGACACCTCCCATCCGCTATCCTTCAGACTAGCACCCAACCGAGAGGGGACCACATGAAGATCGACAAGAACGCCGCCGCCCTGCTCGTCATCGACGCCATCGAGGCCGTGGGCGACGACTCGCTCTATGACCCCGACGCCGCGACCGCCGCCTACCGCGCCGCCGTGGCGCGCTGCGTCTCCGTCTGCCACGCCGCCGGCGTGCCGGTGCTCTACTGCAACGACGCGCACGTTCGCGGGCTCGACCGCGAGCTCGACCTCTGGGGCGAGCACGGCATCGCCGGCGAGGTCCGCGTCTTCCCCGAGATCGAGCAGGCGCCCGGCGACATCACCGTCCCCAAGCGCCGCTACTCCGGATTCTTCCAGACAGACCTCGACCTCACCCTGCGCGAGCTGGGGGTCACGACCGTCATCGCCGTGGGAGCGGACACCAACATCTGCGTGCTCCACACCCTTGCCGACGCCTACTTCAACAACTACTCCTCGATCGTGGTGACCGACGCCACGATGACCTTCCTGTGCGGCACGCAGGAGGGTGCGCTCGAGCACTGCGAGAAGTGCTACGGCTCCACGCTCTGCACGGCAACCGAGCTCGAGGCCGCGCTCGCCTAGCCCCGCCCGTCCAGCGCAGGGTCTGGGTTCACCTTCTCGTGCGTGAGGCGCTCCGTGCTCAACGAGCAAGTCCCTGAGCTGCCGCTTTATCAGACCTCAAGCACTGAGCGACCGCTTTTCAAACCAAACCCGTCATTGGGGGGCACGAGAGGGCGGTCTCAGGCGCCCCAGCGGGCGCGCACGGCGGCGAGAAACGCCTCTGCGGCGGGGGAGAACGCCTGGTAGCGCTTCCAGGCGATGAACACGTCCGCCGCGACGGCGGGCTCGAGCGGCCTGAACGACAGCCCCGAGCCCTCGCTCGTGTCGACGATGCCCTCGAGGCTCACCACCACGCCGATACCACGGCGTGCGAGGAGGGCGGCGTTGTAGAGCAGGTTGTAGGTTGCCACGACGTCAAGGTCCTCGAGATCGCGGTGGAACCAGGCGCCCATCTCCCTGCTCGCCTGCTCAGAGAGGATGAGCGAGCGTCGCGCGAGGTCGGACGGCGACACGGCGTCGAGCGCGGCGAGCGGGTCGTCCTCGCGCATGAATGCGCCCCAGCGGTCACTCGCCGGAAGCTGCAGGAACTCATAGCCGGAGAGGTCGGCGTGTCCGACGAACACGCCAAAGTCCAGCCGCCCGCGGTCCAGCCGCTCGCTCACGCTCTCCGCGTTGCCGCTGAAGAGCGAGAAGCTGACGAGCGGGTATGCGTCGACGAACTCGGACATGACGTCAGCGAGGAGCCCCATCGCGGGCGTCTCGCCGCCGCCGATGCGCACCTCGCCGGCCAGGGTGTCGGCCGTGAGACGAAACTCGTCCTCGGTCCGTCCCACGAGGTCCACGATCTCCTCTGCGCGCCTTCGCAGCCTCATGCCCGGCTCCGTGAGAACGATCCGTCTGCTCCCGCGATCGAAGAGGCGACAGCCCAGGTCGCGCTCGAGCTCCTGCATCTGCCGGGAGAGCGAGGGCTGCGAGACGTGCAGCGCCGCCGCCGCGCCCGAGATGGTGCCCTCGCGCGCGACCATCAGAAAGTAGCGAAGGTGTCTCAGCTCCATGCCCCTCTTCTCGCTCCTTCCCATTCCATCAACGCATAACACTCCATACGATATGGGAATTATACATGGTGACGCAACGTCGCTAAACTCAAAGTTGACGAGAGGGGTCAGTGGTGGGAGACCTGACGCACGACATCGAGCGCTGCCTCATCGACTGCGCCTGCGACGGCGAGACCGCCGCGCGCGCACGATGCTGCTGCGAGGAGGGGCGCGTGCGGGAGACCAAGCGCGTCCTGCTCGACGAGCGCGCCCGCCTGGTCGACGAGATGCACGCGAGCCAGCGCGGCATCGACGCCATCGATCTCCTGCTCGGCCGTGTCTCCGCCGAGATGTGACCGCACGAAGAAGGGAACGAGCATGGACGAGAAGAGCCTCAGCCTGACCGCCGAGTGGGACAAGACGTTTCCCAGGTCCGAGCGTGTCGACCACGAGAAGGTGACGTTTCACAACCGCTACGGCATCACGCTGGCGGCGGACCTCTACCGGCCTCGCGACGCCGCGCCGGACGCGAGCCTCCCGGCAGTCGCCGTCTGCGGCCCCTTTGGCGCCGTGAAGGAGCAGTGCGCCGGCCTCTACGCGCAGACGCTCGCCGAGCGCGGCCTTCTGAGCGTCGCCTTCGACCCGTCCTACACGGGCGAGTCCGGCGGCGAGCCGCGCTACATGGCCTCTCCGGACATCAACACCGAGGACTTCCTCGCTGCCGTCGACTACCTCAGCTGTCGTGAGGACGTGGACGACGAGCGCATCGGCATCGTCGGCATCTGCGGCTGGGGCGGCCTCGCGCTCAACGCCGCCGCGCTCGACCCCCGCATCCGGGCGACCGTCGCCTCGACGATGTACGACATGGCTCGCGTCACGGCACGGGGGTACTTCGATGCCGACGACAGCGCCGAGGCTCGCCAGGCCCAGCGACGCGCCCTCGCCGAACAGCGCACGCGCGACTACGCGGCCGGCGCCTACGAGCGAGCCGGCGGGGTCGTCGACCCGCTTCCCGAGGACGCCCCCCAGTTCGTGCGCGACTACCACGACTACTACAAGACGCCGCGCGGCTACCACCCGCGCTCCCTCAACTCAAACGAGGGGTGGAGCGTCATCGGCACCCAGAGCTTCCTCAACCAGCCGATCCTCGCCTACGCCGGCGAGATCGAGAGCGCCGTCATGGTGCTCCACGGCGAGGCGGCGCACTCCCGCTACATGGGCGAGGACGCCTTCGGGCTGCTCCGCGGCGACAACAAGGAGCTCGTCATCGTGCCGGGCGCCACGCACACCGACCTCTACGACGGCGGCGGCAGGGACGCCATCCCCTGGGACAAGATCCAGACGTTCTTCGAGACCAACCTGCGGTGACGGAAGGCGACCGTCCCCGCTCTTCGCGACGAAAGGAAGCCATGAGCGACAAGACCATCGAGAACCGGACCTTCGACGCGGAGCGCGCCCTGTACGGGGAGCGAGGCCTCGTCGTCCGCAACTGCCGCTTCGACGGTCCCGCGGACGGCGAGAGCGCCTTCAAGGAGTGCGACGACGTCATGGTCGACGGCGCCCTCATGAACCTGCGCTACCCGTTCTGGCATGACCGCGGCCTCGAGCTGCGGCACGTCGACATGACCGAGCTCTGCCGCGCCGCGCTCTGGTACAGCCGCGACGTCGTCGTCGAGGACAGCCGACTGCACGGCATCAAGGCTCTGCGCGAGTGCGAGCGCGTCCGCATGCGTAGCTGCGACATAGACTCCCCCGAGTTCGGCTGGTCCACGAACGGCATCGAGATGACCGACTGCACCGCGGCGGGCGAGTACTTCCTGATGCGCTCCTCGCACCTGCGACTCGCCAACGTTCGTCTCAGCGGCAAGTACTCGTTCCAGTATGTCGAGGACGCCGTCCTCGACGGCTGCGACCTCGACACGAAGGACGCGCTCTGGCACGCCAGGCACGTCGTCGTGCGCAACTCCCGGGTCAAGGGGGAGTACCTTGGCTGGTACAGCGAGGACGTCACCTTCGAGAACTGCACGATCGTCGGAACCCAGCCGCTCTGCTACTGCGAGGGCCTGCGCCTCGTCGGCTGCCGTATGCTTGGGTGCGACCTCGCCTTCGAGCGCAGTCACGTGACGGCGGAGGTCTCGACGCCCATCGTGAGCGTCAAGAATCCGCTGGAGGGCAGCCGCGTCGTGGCTCCGGCCGTCGGCGAGGTCATCCGGGACATCGACGGCGCCACCGGCGTGGTCGAGATTTGCGACGGGATGGGGGCGGACGTCCGCGCCTGCGCATAGCGCCCCACCCGGCAACAGGACGAACACGAAAAGAGGCCACAGGCTTTGCCTGCGGCCTCGTCATTTCTGGTCGGGTGGACTGGATTCGAACCAGCGACCCCTTGACCCCCAGTCAAGTGCGCTACCAAACTGCGCCACCACCCGTCGTGCGAGGAAGAACTATAGCATCCCGTGGCCGTGCTGGCAAGCGAGGATTTTCGAATCGGACGCACCCGCGGCCTCGGGCGGATGTGTCGCGCACGTTTCGGCCGGTCGCGCTCGTGGCGCGCCCGCCTATGATGGTTCCACGGCAACGCCAACCTCAGGAGGAAGACCATGTCACGCGTGTACAACTTCTCCGCCGGCCCTGCCGTGCTGCCCGAGGACGTCCTCGCGCGGTGCGCAGACGAGATGCTCGACTACCGCGGCTGCGGCATGAGCGTCATGGAGATGAGTCACCGATCCTCCGTCTTCAAGGGAATCATCGAGGGCGCCGAGGCGCGCCTGCGCAGCCTCATGGGCATTCCCGACAACTACAAGGTGATCTTCACCCAAGGCGGCGACTCGCTGCTCTTCTCCACCGTCTTCATGAACCTTGCCGCAAACGGCAAGGCCGACTACGTGATCACCGGCAACTGGGCAAAGAAGGCCTTCCAGGAGGCGCAGATCCTCGGCGACGCCGTGGCCGTCGCCAGCTCTGCCGACAGGAACTTCTCGTACATTCCCGACTGCTCCGACCTGCCCATCCGCGAGGACGCGAGCTACCTCTACATCTGTCAGAACAACACGATCTACGGCACCAGGTTTCCCGAGCTCCCCAACGCCAAGGGCCACGTCCTCGTCGCCGACCAGAGCTCGATGTTCCTCTCCGAGCCGGTCGACGTCACACGGTACGGGCTCATCCATGCCGGCGTGCAGAAGAACGTCGGCCCCGCCGGCGTGCAGATCGTGATCGTGCGCGAGGACCTCATCCCGGACGACCTCCCGGGCGTCCCGACGATGCTGCGCCTCAGGACGCAGGCCGACGCCGGCTCGCTCTACAACACGCCCAACTGCTGGGGCATCTACGTCTGCGGCCTCGTCTTCGAATGGATCGAGAAGAGCGGCGGGCTCGCGGCGATGGGGGAGCGCAACGCCGAGAAGGCCAAGGTGCTCTACGACTTCCTGGACGAGTCCGAGCTCTTCTCGTCCACCGTGGAGGAGCGCGACCGCTCCCTCATGAACGTCCCGTTCGTCACGGGAGACGGCGAGCTTGACGCCGCCTTCGTCAGGGAGGCCGCGGCCGCCGGCCTCGTCAACCTCAAGGGCCACCGCTCCGTGGGCGGCATGCGCGCATCCATCTACAACGCGATGCCGCGAGAGGGCGTCGAGGCCCTCGTCGCCTTCATGAAGGACTTCGAGCACGCGCACCGCGCCTAGGGGAGGTCGCATGTACGCCATCCACTGCATGAACAACATCTCGACCGTGGGCACCGACGTGCTGGAGCGCGCGGGCTACTCCTTCGTCGACGAGCCCGGCGACGCTGACGCCTGGCTCGTGCGCAGCGCCAACCTCCACGAGATCGAGGCGCCCGCCCGCCTGCTCGCCGTCGCGCGCGCCGGCGCCGGCGTGAACAACATTCCCGTCGAGCGCGCCGCAGAGCGCGGGATCGTCGTGTTCAACACCCCCGGCGCCAACGCCAACGCCGTCAAGGAGCTCGTCATCTGCGGCATGCTGCTCGCCTGTCGCGACGTCATCGGCGGCATCGAGTGGGTCCGCGACGCCGTGGACGACCCGCAGATCGCCAAGCGGGCAGAGAAGGCGAAGAAGCGCTTCGCCGGGTGCGAGCTCGCGGGAAAGCGCGTGGGCGTCATCGGCCTCGGCGCCATCGGCTCCGAGGTGGCCGACTCCCTGATCGCGCTTGGTGCCGAGGTCATGGGCTACGACCCCTACCTCTCCATCAATGCCGCATGGGGGCTGGACCGCAGGATCGTTCACGCGACCGACCTCGACCACCTGCTCGAGGCCTGCGACTTCGTCACGCTGCACGTGCCCGCCACCGACGCGACGAGGGGGATGATCTCGGCCGAGGCAATCTCCAGGATGAAGCGAGGCTCGGTGCTGCTCAACTTCGCGCGTGACGCCCTCGTGGACGAGCAGGCGCTCGCCGAGGCGCTCGACGACGGCCATCTCGCCCGCTACGTCACCGACTTCGCGAACCCGGCGAGCGCGAACATGAGGAACGCCATCGTGCTGCCGCACCTCGGCGCGTCGACCGGCGAGGCGGAGGACAACTGTGCCGTCATGGCGGTCAGCGAGCTCCGGGACTATCTCGAGAACGGGAACATCTCCAACTCCGTGAACTACGGCCGCGTCGACCTCGGACCGATTGTGTCGGGGTCGCGCATCGCGCTGTTCCACTCCAACACCCAGGGCGTGATCGGCCAGCTCTCCCAGGTCGTCGCCGACGCCGGGCTCAACATCGAGAGCATGAGCAACGTGAGCCGCGGGAACAACGCCTACACGCTCGTCGAGGTCAACGGGACCGTGACTGGCGACGTCGCCCGTCGCCTCGAGTCGCTCGACCACGTGAGGAGGGTGCGCACGATCTCCCCAAGCGCCTAGCGCTTACGGGGGGCGAATCAAATTGCGCTAATATGGGTACCCTTGTGAGGGTGTCAACCGCGAGTGTGAGGGGCCCGTCCGGTGTCAGAGAGAACGCAGAGAGTCAAGGGGCGCGTCAAGACCATCGCCGACGCAGACGCGGCCGAGACGCAGGCAATGGACGCCGCGGAGAGTCCCATCGGCACCTCGGAGAACCCGTCTTCCCAGGTCTTCACCCTCGCCAACCTCATCACGTTCTGCCGCCTCGGCCTCACCGTCGCGTTCCTTGTCCTGTTTGCGGGAGGGCACCAGCGCACCTCCGCGCTCGTCTGCTATGTCGTCGCGGCGTCGACCGACTTCCTCGACGGGCAGATCGCGCGACGCACCCAGACCGTCAGCTGGCTCGGCAAGATCATGGACCCCGTCATGGACCGCGTGCTCCTGTTCACCGGCGTCCTCGGCCTGCTCATCGTGGGCGACCTGCCGATGTGGGTACCCGCCTTCGTCATCGGGCGCGACCTCTACCTCGGTGTCGGCGGCCTCATCCTCCAGCACTTCCGCCGCAGGCCCATCGACGTCGTCTACGTCGGCAAGGCGGCGACCGCCCTGCTCATGGTTGGCTTCTGCGACCTCCTGCTTGGTCTGCCCGTGGTCGACGGGCTCAGCCTCGTCAACGTCCCGTGGCTGCCAGGGCTCAACTCCCAGCCGGCCGCGCTCGGCATCTTCTTCGTCTACGCCGGCGTCATCTGCTCGCTCGTCACCGCCGTCGTCTACACCGGCAAGGGGATCCAGGTCATACGCGAGAGCAGAAGGTCAGGGGCCACGTCATGACGGTCTCGCCCGGCCTCGGCGCCCTCTACGAGGAGCACGTCCTCCTCGGCGCCGACTTTGAGGAGGGCGCGGCGGGGACGCCCCGCGTCGCATGCTATGCCGGGGAGTCCACAGACGGTTCCGGCGCTTTTCTCGCCGACCTGACGGGCTGTGCGTACCTGCTCGCGGGCGGGACGGACGCGGAGGGCTTCTGCGCGGCCGCCCTCGCGGGAAGGCGCTGCGACGTGGGTGAGCTGGCCTGGGAGGCCGTCCTGAACGGCGCCGGCAGGCTGGTGTCCGTCCCCCTGCTCATGCGTACCGGTACCACCGAGCACGTCGTCATCGATGCCAGCCGCCGCTCCGAAGCCCTCGGGGCATGGCTCGAGTTCCTCTCGCGCGCCTCCTCTGAGGAGGGGGGCGTCGCCTTTCCCGACCTCGCCCTCGAGGACGCGAGCGGCATGCTCGTCCCGATGCTGCTCGCGGGACCCTCCGCGACCGAGGTGCTCTCCGACTACCTCTCGGACGACGCCCGCCCGCCCGTCGCGGGCGAGGTGCTCCAGCTCAGGCTCGACGCCATACCGACGCTTGTGGCACGTCTCCCCGGGGCGTTCATGCCTCCCGCCTATCTCGTGCTCGCCCCCGTCGCCTCCTCGCGCATACTATGGAGGAGCCTGCTCTCCTTCGCCGAGGTCGCCCCGATCGGCCATCGCAGGCTGCGCGAGCTGCTCGACCGGCACCTCCCGTGGGTTGGGGCCCTGGGTGACGCCTCGTCGCCGGCACGGCGCTCGGCGCTCGCGAACTGGGGCCTGGTGCGAGGCGACGACGCGTTCGTCGGGTCACGCGCACTCGCCTGACGGAGACGGACCGGCCCAGAAAGGGGAACCCTCCATGAAGTACTCGATCAACGCCGAGCGGGCGCCCGAGGCCATCGGACCCTACTCTCAGGGGACCACCGCCGGCAGGCTCGTGTTTGCCTCCGGTCAGCTGCCCATATCGAGCACCGACAAGAGCCGGCTGGTCGACGGGGGGATCCGCGAGCAGACCGAGCGGGTCATCGACATCATCGAGTCGATCCTCGACGAGGTCGGCTGCACGCTCGCCGACGTCGCCCAGACGACCGTGTACCTCGCCGCCCTCGATGACATGGACGCCATGAACGAGGTGTACGCGCGGCGCTTTACGACGCCCGCCCCCGCGCGCGCCGTCGTGGGCGTGAGCGAGCTGCCGCTCGGCGCGCTCATCGAGATGGACTGTGTCGCCTGTCGCTGAGGCGCGCTATGATAGAGCCATAGACGACGAGGGGAGAGACATGCCCGCCAACAACACCACCGGCTCCGGCGCCACCGAGATCTTCCGCATGCCCGCGGCCGACTCGACGGTTCCCGACCTCATGGGGGCCCACCGCCCCGCGCACCCCACGCTCACCATCGTCAAGGGGCCCCAGATCGGCGAGGTCTTCGAGCTCGACTCCCCGCAGATCTCGCTCGGCCGCGACCCGCGCAACAGCGTGTTCCTGAACGACATGACGGTCTCGCGCCACCACGCCCGTATGGACCTCGGCAACATCGCCGCCGGCTACGCCACGATCGAGGACCTCGGCTCCCTCAACGGGACCTGGGTCGACGGGGCCATTGCGACCAGGGCGACCCTCAAGGACGGCTCGACCATCCAGATCGGCACCTTCCGCATGGTCTTTCACACCAACGCGCGCCCGCGCCGCATCGACACCGAGGCATAGGCGTCATGACCGATGCCGGCTACCTCACCATCGGCAAGGTCGTCAAGAAGCTGCAGCAGCAGTACCCCGACCTCTCCATCTCGAAGGTTCGCTACCTTCAGGAGGAGGGGCTGCTCAACCCGTCCAGGACGCCCAGCGGCTACCGCCTCTACTCGCAGCGTGACGTCCGCCGCCTGGAGACCATCCTCTACCTCCAGAAGAACCGCTTCCTGCCCCTCTCCGTGATCAAGGAGGAGCTCGAGCGTGCAGACGCGGGCCAGGCCCCGTCCACGGACGGAGACGGCGGCGTCCTCGCCGACGCCATCACGCTTCCCGTCGAGGACGAGGAGAACCTCGCCAAGCTCCACCCCATCGACAAGATTCCGGACCTTCTCGGCGTGACCGTGAGCTTCGTCCGCCAGCTCTCCGAGGCGGGCGTCATCACGCTCACGCGCTCCCCGCACGGCCGCGACCTCGTCGACGGGCGCGATCTTCCGCTGATTCGCGTCTGCGACGAGCTGAGGCACTTCGGCATCGGGCCCAGGAACCTTCGACAGTACGTCATCGCCGCCAACCGCGAGTCGTCGATGTTCGAGCAGGCGCTCGTCGTCTTCGCCGCAAAGGCCGGCGGAGTCGAGATCGAGGACACCGAGGCTGCGCGGGCGCGCTACGAGCATGCCTTCTCGCGCATGCTCGGGTTGACCAACGCCGTCCGCGACGAGCTCATAACCCGTCGTGTCACAAAACCGTTCAAAGACATGGCGCCGGGCTCGCCCCGGCCCGAGGAGGGGAGACGCCCGTGAGCGACTTCGACTTCGAGAGCAAGATCATCGACATTCCCGACTACCCGGAGCCCGGCGTCATCTTCAAGGACATCACGCCGCTGTTTGACGACGCTGAGGCGCTCCGCGCCGTCATCGACGCTATCGCCGACCACTTTGCCGACAAGGGCGTCACCAAGGTCGTCGGGGCCGAGGCCAGGGGCTTTCTCGTCGGCGTCCCGGTCGCCTATCGCCTGGGGTGCGGCTTCGTTCCCGCCCGAAAGCCCGGCAAGCTCCCGAGGGCGGTCTACTCCCAGTCCTACTCGCTCGAGTACGGCACCGACGAGCTCCAGATTCACCGTGACGCCCTGAGCGCCGACGACACCGTCCTCATCGTCGACGACCTCATCGCCACGGGGGGCACCGCCGTCGCGACCGCACGACTCGTCGAGCAGTCCGGCGCACGCGTCGCCGGTTTTGGCTTCATCCTCGAGCTGGGCTTCCTCAACCCCCGTGACGTCGTCTCGCGCGAGTACGACCAGGACCTCTTCACGCTCGTCAAGGTGAGCTGACGCCCTCGCCCAGTTTTTTGCCCTTCGTATGATGGCCGGCCACGCCTCGCCGATACACCCTATAATGTGGTGCATACCAGCGAAGGGATGTCATGAACCTCTCAAGAAGAGCAGCAATAGCGGGACTTTTCTCACTGCCTCTCGCGACCGCGGCCGCCCTCTCCATGCCCGACCCCGCGCGTGCGGACACCGCGGATGAGGTCGCGGCCGCCGCGGCGCAGCTCGAGTCGCTCGGCTCGGAGCTCTCCAGCATGCAGTCGAGCCTTGCCGAGGCCACGACCGCCCTCGAGCAGACCGACTATGAGATCGAGGAGAAGAGCGCGCAGATCGAGGAGCAGCGCATCGTGCTCGCCGACAAGCAGACGCAGCTCGGCAGCCTCATGAAGGCCTCGTACAAGTCGGGCAGCACGACCATGCTCGACTTCGTCCTCAGCTCGTCGAGTTTCGAGGAGCTCGTCACGCGCGTCTACTACCTCGACAGCATCTCCGAGAGCGAGGCCGCCTCCATCGAGGAGGTGCGCACGCTCGCGGCGCAGCTCGAGCAGGACAAGGCGGACCTCGAGAGCAAGCAGGCCGACCAGCAGAGCCAGGTCGACGCCCTCAACTCCCAGGTGAGCGAGTACCAGGCGCGCGTCGCCGAGGCGCAGGCGGTCTACAACTCGCTCGACGCCCAGCTCCAGGCCGAGCTCCAGGCGCAGGAGAACGCAGAGATCCAGGCGGCGATGGACGCCGCGGAGCTACAGAACCAGCAGGACCAGCAGCCGAGCCAGGGGCAGGGCACCGACCAGGGCAGCCAGCAGCCCTCCACCGACCCCGAGCCCGACCAGGAGCCCGAGCGGCCCCAGGGTGGCGGCAGCGGGGGGCACACCCCTGCCGGCGGCGGCGTCGCGACCGCGCTTGCACAGGTCGGCAAGCCCTACGTCCTGGGTGCCGCGGGCCCTGACGCCTTCGACTGCTCCGGTCTCGTCTACTACTGCTACGGCAGCGCCCGTGGGCGCTCCACGTGGCAGATCGCCAACTCGCTCAAGAGCACCGGGGACTGGAAGACGAGTCTCAGCCAGCTCAACTACGGAGACCTGATCTTCACCTCGCCCGGTCACGTCGGGATCTACCTCGGCAACAACCAGCTCGTTCATGCTGCGACCCCCGCCGTCGGCGTTGTCGTCGCCAGCCTCTGGGGCGAGTTCTACGGCGGAGGTCCCTACTAGGCAATGGGCAGCAGGGGCGGGGCAGGTCAGAATCTTGTCTCGAGGCGCCTCTCCCGACGCTTCCAGGTCACCCTGGTGGGGGAGGGCGCCCTCGTCGGCATCGTCGCCGGCGCGATCGTGACGCTCTATCGCCTCGCGCTCTCTCATGCCGAGGGGCTCCTCCGCCTCGTCACGGGCGAGGCGGCCGACAGCGTCCTCCTGACGCTCGGCTGGCTCGTCCTGCTCCTTCTCATGATGCTGGTCGTCTCCGCACTCATAAGGTGGGAGCCTGCGACCTCCGGCTCCGGCATCCCACAGGTCGACGCCGAGGTCCTGGGGCGCCTCGACGCGCCGTGGGCGCGCGTCATCCCCGCGAAGTTCGTCGAGGGGACCCTGCTTGCCCTCTCGGGTCTCTCCCTCGGCAGAGAGGGGCCCTCGGTCCAGCTCGGGGGGATGTCCGGCAAGGCCGTCTCGCGCGCGCTGGGCCGAAGAAGGGGAGAGGAGCGCCTGCTCGTCACCTGCGGCGCCGCCGCCGGCATGTCCGCCGCCTTCCATGCGCCGCTCACCGGCGTCCTCTTCGCCCTGGAGGAGATCCACAAGGAGTTCAGCGCTCCGCTGATCATCTCCGTCATGAGCTCTGCCGTGGCAGCCGACTTTCTCGTCTCGCAGGTCCTTGGCCTCGAGCCCGTGGTCAGCCTCGTCTTTCTCGTCGACCTGCCGCACGCGGACTACCTCTTCGTCGTGGCGCTCGGCGTGCTCTGCGGCCTTCTCGGCGCTCTGCACAACCGTGGAATGTTCGCCGCCCAGGACCTCTATGCTCGTCTACCGGCCCCCATCGCCAACCATAGGCTCATCATCCCGTTCGCTATCGCCGGACTCGTTGCCTTCACCTGGCCCGAGCTCATGTGCGGGGGAGACGCCATCGTCGAGGTCCTCCAGGCGCGGGCGTTCCCGTCCGTGGTGACGCTCCTTGCGCTGCTTCTCGGAAAGTACCTCTTCACCGCGGTCTGCTTTGGCTCGGGCGCCCCGGGGGGCACGCTCTTTCCGCTCGTAGTCCTCGGCGGGCTCGTGGGAGGGGCGTTCTCGGTCGTCGCGATGCGGCTCGGGTTGCCCCCGCTGTATTGTCCCAACTTCGTGGCGCTCGGCGTGGCCGGCCTCTTCTCGGGCGTCGTGCGGGCGCCGGTGACGGCCGTCGTGCTCGTCTTCGAGCTGACAGGCTCGCTGGACGCGCTCCTCTCGGTCACGCTCGTCTCCGTGCTCGCATACGTCGTGTCGAGCCTCACGCGCGCCGACGCCTTCTACAAGCACCTCCTGGCCGCGCTTCTCGGCACCTCGGTCGACGACGAGGTCGTCGGCGGGCACGTCGGCGAGCGCGACCTCGGCACGGTGCGCGTGGGGGCAGGGAGCCGGCTGGAGGGCGTCAGGATTTGCGACGTCCCATGGCCAGACGGCGTGAGGGTGCTCACGGTCGAGCGCGCCGGACAGAGGCTGGTCCCGACCGGGGACACCGTGCTTCTTGCCGCGGACGAGCTGCTCTTCATGGCAAACGAGGGTGCGCTCGACGACGCGCGGCTCAAGCTCTCGCTCATGGGGGAGCAGCGTGTGCGACCGTGAGCGGCCCTCTGGGCGCACACGTGTCATGTTTCTGCGTTCTTCCTTACTTTACATAAGATATATTATCACGGTTTTGTTTGGATGAGCGTACGCCGGTTCGCGCCCGTCCTCAGCCCTCTATCGGCCTGCCGAGAAACGCGGCGGCGCTCGTGGCAGCCACGGCTCCGTCGGAGGCGGCCGTGACGATCTGGCGCAGCGGCTTGGCTCGCGCGTCGCCAGCGACGAACAGCCCCGGGGTGCGCGTGGCCATCCGCTCGTCGGTCACCGCGTAGCCGGAGTCGTCGAGCTCGACGAGCCCGCTCAGCACCTCCGTCTCGGGCTGGCGTCCCACGAGGACGAAGATGCCGAACGAGCCTTCCTCATGCTCCTCGACATAGGTATCGCCGGAGGCGTTGTCCCGGAACGTGACCTTCGACGGAAGCGCACCGCCCTCGACGCCGACAACGCTCGTGAGGAGGTGGACCTCGACCCGCTCGCTTCGCTCAAGCTCCTCGACGAGGGCGGCCTGCGCTCTCAGGTGGTCCTTCCTCACGACGAGCACGACCTTCGAGGCGAGTCTCGACAGGAACAGCGCCTCCTCGGCGGCCGAGTTTCCTCCCCCAATTACGAACACCTGTTTGTTTCTGTAGAACATGCCGTCGCAGGTGGCGCAATACGAGACTCCCCTGCCTGTGAAGGCAGTCTCGCCCTCAAAGCCCGCCTTGCGCGGGCGCGCCCCGACGCAGGCGATGACGGCCTTTGACGCATGTCTCCCCGAGGAGGTCTCGACGGTGAACAGCCCAGTCTCCGCGTCATGCGCGATGCCGCTCACCGGATTCATCTCGATACGGGCCCCGAGGTCCTCGGCCTGCTGTCGCATCGCGTCAACCAGGCCGAACCCGTCGGCATGCGGGACGCCCGGGTAGTTGTCGATTTCGCCTGTGAGAATCATCTGCCCGCCGAGCGCCTCGCGCTCGAAGGTGACGGCGTCAAGCATGGACCTGCTCGCGTAGAGCGCAGCCGACAGGCCGGCCGGCCCGCCGCCGACGATGATGAGGTCTCGGACGTTGTGGGTCATGGCCTCTCCTCCTCCTGGGGCATTTCACTTAGGATACCCGGCGCGGGAGATCTCATACATAAATGAGGGGTGGTGACTCGCATTTGCCACCACCCCTCGCGATCCGCAGCTCCCCTGCCCTAGGCGTCCTTGGGACGTGGGAGCACGAGGTTCATGAGAATGCCGACGAGCGTCGAGGTGGCCATGCCGGGAAGGGTGTAGTCCCCGACCGGAATGGAGATGCCGGAGGTCTCCATGCCAACGCCGAGTATGATGACCACAGAGGCGATCATCAGGTTGCGGTTGACGTCAAAGTCGACCCGGTTCGAGACGAGCATGCGCAGGCCGTTCGAGGCGATCAGGCCAAACAGCAGCAGGCTCACGCCGCCCATGACCGGACTCGGTATCGACTGGATGAGCGCCGCGAGCTTGGGGCAGAACCCGCCGACGACGAGCGCGAATCCTGCCGCATACCAGAAGATCTGCGTGGAGTAGACGCGCGTGACGCTCATGACGCCGATGTTCTCGGCATAGGTCGTGGTGGGAGGGCCTCCGAGGAAGCCGGAGATGACGGTGGAGATGCCGTCGCCCGCAAGCGAGCGCGGCAGCATCTCGCGGTAGTCCTTCCCCACGATCTCGCCGACGGCGAGCAGATGGCCGATATGCTCGATCACCACCACGACGGCGACGGGGGCCACGAGCGCGATCGCACCCGGGTCGAAGCGAGGCAGGGAGACGTGCGGGAGCCCCACCCAGGCGGCCTCCGCCACCGGGGCGAAGTCAACGAGCCTGAGCGCGAGCGACAGGAGGTAGCCGACGATGATGGCGAGAAGAACCGGGACGGTCCCCACGATGCCGCCCATGCTCGAGAAGACGACGGCGGCGGCGAGCGTCACGAACGAGACGATCGCCCCGGTGCCGTAGAAGACGCTGGCACCAGAGGCGTCGGTCGTCATGAACGCCATGTCAGCGGCCGTGGCGGCGAGACCGACGCCGATGACGACCATGACGGAGGCGACGAGGCCCGGCGGCAGGAGCCGGTCGAGCCATCCGGTGCCCACAAGCCGAATGATCCCCGACACGGCGAGAAACACGAGGCCGGCGACGACGACGCCCGACATCGCAGCGTCGAGGCCCTGGGTGGCGCCGACCGCGAGGATGGGGCTGATGAAGGCGAACGAGCTGCCGAGGTAGCTCGGAATCTTGTTTCTCGTGACGAGCAGGTAGCAGATGGTGCCGATGCCCGAGCACATGATGGCGACGTTGGGGTTGAGGCCCGTCAGAACCGGGACGAGCACGGTCGAGCCGAACATGCTCATCATGTGCTGGATGCCGAGGGGGATGGCCCTCCCGACGGAGACGCGGTCGTCGACACCGATGACCTCGCGCTCGTGAGCGCTCATGGCACGCCCTCCTTACTGGTCGAAGCCCACATGAAAAAGGGCCCGGGCACGAGGCCCGGGCCCGCAGGGATCCTAGACGACGAGGAAGTACACCAGGAAGGCCAGGGCCGCGATCCACATGAGCGGCTTGACCTTCTTGAGCTGACCGGTCACCGCCGCGACGACGACGTAGGCGATGAAGCCGAAGCCGATGCCGTTGGAGATGGAATAGGTCAGGGGAACGCCGGCGACGATGAGGAATGCCGGCAGGCCCTCGAGCAGGTCGGACCAGTCGATCTCGGTCACCTCGCTCATCATGAGGTATCCGACGAAGACGAGCGCGCCGCAGGTGGCGGCGGAGCTCACCACGGAGATGAGCGGCGAGAAGAACGCGGCGACGATGAAGAGCAGGCCGGCGACGACCGAGGAGAGGCCGGTGCGGCCGCCGTCGGCGGCGCCGGAGGCGGACTCGACGAAGGTCGTGATGGAGGAGGCGCCCACGAGGCCGCCCACCGCGGCGGCGGCGGAGTCGACGATGAGGATGGGCTTAATGTCCTTGACGCGACCGTCGGGCTCGAGGAACTCGCCCTGCTTGGCGACTGCCATCGCGGTTCCCATGGTGTCGAAGAAGTCGGACATCATGAGGGAGAAGGCGAAGATGAGCAGCGTCGGGTTCGTGACGACCTTCGCGATGCCCATGATGCCGGACTCATCGGCCTGGAAGGGCGCGCCGAAGGTGGTGAAGTCGAGGCCGGAGACGATGCCGGAGGGCATCTGCGTGACGCCGAGCGGGATGCCGGCGATGACGGCGAGCACGATGCCGAGCAGCAGGGCGCCCTTGACGTTCATCGCGTAGAGGACGATGGTCACGACGATCGAGATGAGACCGACCAGGAAGGTCGGGCTGAAGACGTCGCCGAGGGCGACCATCGTGGACTCGTCGGCGACGATGATGCCCGCGTCGGCGAGGCCGATCATGGCGATGAACAGGCCGAGGCCGACCGAGATGGCGTGGCGCAGGGACACCGGGATGGCGTCCATGATCGCCTCGCGAAGGCCGCACAGGACCAGGATGAGGATGGCGACGCCCTCGATGAAGATGACGGCGCTCGCGGCGTGCCAGTCACCGCCGGCGATGCCGGTCAGCGTGAAGGCGAAGACGGCGTTGACGCCCATGCCCGAGGCGCATGCGAGCGGACGGTTGGCGATGAGGCCCATGAGGATGGTCATGATGCCGGCGCCGAGGCACGTCGCGGTGACGGCCGCGGTGGCCGGAATGCCTGCCTGCGTGAGCAGCGAGGGGTTGACCGCGATGATGTACGCCATCGCGAGGAACGTCGTCAGGCCTGCACGGACCTCCTGGCCGACGCTCGAGCCCCTCTCACCCGCCTTAAAGAAAGAATCCATAGAGTAACATCCCTTTCCTGTTGCCACGTACACTATGTGTCCTGCCGCGGCAGAGCCGCAGACGCAAAACCGACGCTAGACACCGCTCGAGCCAAAGCCGCCGGCACCGCGGTCCGTCTCGTCGAGCTCGTCGACCTCGACGAGGGTGACGGCGGGGACGCGCTGGATGACGAGCTGGGCGATGCGATCGCCGCGCTTGATGCGAATGGACCGCTCGGGATCCAGGTTCACGGCACAGACCTTGAGCTCGCCGCGGTAGTGGGAGTCGACGAGACCGGGCGTGTTCGCCATCGAGAGCCCCTCGCGCAGGGCGAGGCCGCTGCGGGGCTGCACGAACCCCGCGTAGCCCTCGGGGATGGCGACGGCTAGCCCCGTGGAGACGAGGCGCCGCTCGAGCGGCGCCAGCGTGACGTCCTCGCTGGCCCTCAGGTCGAGCCCGGCGTCCCCGGCGTAGGCATAGCTCGGAAGCTCAACCTCGGGATCGATGCGCTTGATCGGAAGCGAGACGATGTCGTCAGTCATGCAGGCTCCTCAACTCCTCGCTGAACTCGTCCACGTCCTTGAAGTCTCGGTAGACCGAGGCAAAGCGGACGTAGGCGACCTTGTCGACCGATATGAGGCGCTTGAGCACCATGCTCCCGAGGTCCACGGAGGAAACCTCGAGCGTCCCGCCGTCACGCAGGCTCGACTCGATGTCGTCGATGAGCGCCGAAAGGCTCGCGACGGGAATGTCGCGCTTCACGGTGGCGGTGAGCAATCCCCTCATGAGCTTCTGGCGATCGAAGGGCTCCTTGTGCCCGTCGCGCTTGACGACGACGATTGGCATCTCCTCGCAGCGCTCGTACGTCGTGAAGCGGAAGCCGCATCCCATGCACTCGCGACGACGGCGAATGGCATCGTTGTTCTCCGAGGGGCGCGAGTCGACGACCTTGGACTCCTCGCAGCCACATCTGGGACAGCGCATCTAACCCTCCTCTACCGGCAGCAGAGGAAACGGTATCACAAAACGCACAAATTTGACCAGCGAAAGGCTTCAGGAAACGAAGTGGAAAGGGGCGTTTACCCCATCGAGACAGGCGCGGGTACGACGAGGCGCTGCCCGGCACTCAGGAGCGCGTCGTCGAGCCCGTTGCGCTCGGAGATCCAGGACACGAGGTCGGAGGCAGTGACGTCCTGTATGCCGAGCGACGAGGCAATCGACCACAGCGAGTCACCGTCACGGACGACGAGCTCCTGCTCGGGAAGCTGCGAGATGGCCCTCTCGCGCGCCTGTGCGACGCGGGCGTCGGTCGCGACGCTGACCGCGCACAGCGCGAGCGCGACGATGACGCCCAGCGCTACGAAGGCGAGCGACTGCCTCGGGGTGAGACGCCCCGAGACGCGGCCATGTTCGCGACGGGGGCTCAGACCGCCTCTGATCAGGACGAGGTGCGGACGCTGCTCGAGGGCCGCGGTCCCGTCGAAGGCAGGCATGGCGTAGCTGGTGCGTGTCATCTGCGTATCCCCTTTCGCTTGCGGCATGCGTCCGTTATACGGGAGGGCCCGGACACAAATCGCAAGCCGGAAGAACCAGAACATCTGTACCTAAGTATGGCGGTACATCTGTTCGTGTCAAGAGAATTCAGAACATTTGTTTGCGGAAGCGGAAAAAACCCGTATACTTGTTCCAGAGGAGAAGGAGGCACCCATGGCAAAGGCCAAGCTCGGCAAGCGTCAGCTCGCCATCTATGACTTCATCCGCACCTACACGGACGAGCACGGCTATCCTCCATCGGTGCGTGAGATCGGGGCCGCCGTCGGACTCGCGTCCCCCTCGACCGTGCACATGCACCTCAAGGTCCTCGAGGAGCGCGGGCTCATCAAGCGCGACTCCAAGAAGCCCCGCACCATCGAGGTCATGCAGGACCGCCAGTCACCCGACGCCGACGCCGGCCAGCCCCTCGCCAGCGTGAGCGAGGACGTGGGCTCCAACGTGATCCACCTCCCGCTCGTGGGTCGCGTCGCAGCGGGGGTCCCCATTCTCGCCGAGCAGAACGTCGAGGAGACGCTTGCGCTTCCCACCTCGGTCGTCGGCGACGCAAGCTCCTTCGTCCTCAGGGTCCGGGGAGAGTCCATGGTCAACGCCGGCATCTATGACGGGGACTACATCGTTGTCAAGGAGCAGCGCGACGCGCATGACGGCGAGATCGTCGTCGCGCTCATCGACGACTCCGCCACGGTGAAGACGTTCTACCGCGAGCGCGACCGCGTGCGCCTCCAGCCCGAGAATGACACGATGTCGCCCATATACGTCGAGAACCCGATCATCCTCGGCCGGGTCACGGCGCTGATTCGCTCCATCTCGTGACGCCGCGTCCGGCCGAGGCGTCAGGGCGCGCCGACGGGCGCCGGGTCGGGGTCTTTGACCTCGTCCGTGGTTTCTCCGTCGTTTCGATGGTGCTCTTTCACCTCGTCTATGACCTGAAGTTCATCGTGGGGGCAGACGTCGCGTGGTTCGCCCCTCCCCTTCAGGACGTCTGGCGATGCAGCATATCGTGGGTGTTTTTGTTCGTCGCCGGGTGCATGTGCCCGCTCTCGAGGAGCAACCTGCGACGGTCCCTCGAGTACGGCGCGGTGGCGCTCGCCATATGGCTCGTCACGACGGTCGCCTCCGTCGACACGCCCATCTCCTTCGGCATCATCTACTGCATGGCCGCATGCACCCTCGTCGCCTGGGCGCTCGGCCGCGCCGGCGCCCTGCCCCGCGGGCGGGTGGCGGCGCTCCTGCTTCTCGTTGCCTTCCTCGCGCTGCAGGGCCTGGCGGACGGAACCGTCATCCTCGGGACCGTCCGCGTCCCCGAGGGGCTCTACGCCACGCCGTGGCTCTCCTGGCTCGGGCTCCCGGGCCCGCGCTTCTCCTCGGGAGACTACTATCCCCTGCTCCCCTACCTCGCGCTCTATCTTGCCGGGGCAGCCATGGGGTCGAGGTGGGCGAGTCGGGGCTATCCCGAGTGGGCGCGACGAGCGCGTGTCGCGCCCCTCAACTTCGTCGGAAGGCACGCCCTGGCAATCTACGTCGCTCACCAGCCCGCCATCCTCGGCGCCTGCGCGCTCCTCGCTGCGATCTAGGCCTCGGGGGCGTCCGTGACGACGTAGCGCTCGAGGGTGGCCGCCATGCGCGCGTCGACGCGCACCGTGGCGAGCAGACCCTCCTGGACGTAGCTCTCGCGCATGACCTGGCACCGCTCGTGGACCATTTTCATAAGCAGCCCCTTCTCGTAGGGGACGAGCACCGTGAGGGAGACGCTCCCCTCGCCCGCCTCCCGCGCGATTCGATAGAGCAGCCCTCGCACGCCGCTGCCGTCGAGGGCGGAGACCACCTGCGCGTTGGGATGGGCGGCCATCGCGGCGCGCAGCTCGGGCTCGTCGAGCAGGTCGCTCTTGTTGAGCACCTCGACGCAGCGGACGTCGCTCGCACCGATCTCCTCGAGGACCGCCCTCACCGCAGAGATCTCAAGCTCGCGGTGCGGGTCGGAGACGTCGACGACGAGCAGGACGAGGTCAGCGGCGCGCACCTCGGCGAGCGTCGACTTGAAAGACTCGACGAGCGTGGTGGGGAGCTTCTGGATGAACCCGACGGTGTCGGTGATCGTGATGCGGCGCCCCTCCTCGAGCTGAAGCGCCCGAGTCGTGGGGTCGAGCGTCGCGAAGAGCTCGTCGCGGGCGTAGACGTCGGAGCCGGTCAACCGGTTCAGCAGGGTCGACTTGCCCGCGTTGGTGTAGCCGACGAGCGCCACGCGCCACACCCCGGAGTCCCACCGGGCCTTGCTCTGGACCGCGCGCCGCCGCTCGAGGCGCTCAAGCTCGCGACGAAGCGTCGCGATGCGAGCGCGCACGAGGCGCCGGTCCACCTCGAGCTGGCTCTCGCCCTGGCCGAAGCGGCTTCCTATGCCGCCTCGCGTCTGCTCCCCGACAAGGTGGCTCCACATGCCGCGAAGACGAGGGAGCACGTACTGGAGCTGGGCGAGCTGGACCTGCAGGCGGCCCTCGTGCGTCCTAGCGTGCACGCCGAAGATGTCGAGGATGAGCGCGGTGCGGTCGATGATCTTGACCGGCTCGCCCACGAGGCGCTCCAGGTTGGCCTGCTGTGACGGGGTGAGCTCGTCGTCGAAGATGACGACGTCCGCCCCCAGACCCCTCACCGCTGAGACGAGCTCCTCGACCTTGCCCTTCCCGATGAACGTCTTGGGGACGGGGGCGTCGAGGCGCTGCTTCATCGTGAGCACCACCTCGGCCCCGTCGGTCTCGGCGAGCCGACCGAGCTCGGCGAGCGAGTCGTCGCAGCTCCACTCGGAGCGACCGAGGTCGACGCCGACGAGTATCGCGCGCTCGGGGACGGGGGCGGTGGAATGCGGCTTAAAGCGCGCCATGCGTCGTCTCCCCGAGGTCGGCGAGGATGCGCGCCGCGCCCTCGTCGAGGCTCAACTCGTCGAGGTCGATCCACCGGACCCGCCCGTCGTGACGAAACCACGAGAGCTGGCGCTTCGCGTACCTGCGCGAGCGGAGCTTGATGAGCTCGACAGCCTCGTCCAGGCTCGTCTCACCGGAGAGCGCGGCAAGGAGCTCCTTGTACCCGATGGCCTGGCCGGCGCTCAGCTCCGGTGAGAGCCCACGCTCCGCGAGCGAGCGCACCTCGTCGAGGAGTCCGGCCGACATCATCTCGTCCACACGGCGGTCTATGCGTGCGTAGAGGCGCTCCCGCGACATGGCGAGCCCCCATAGCCGAGCGTCGTAGTGCGGGGCGCGGCTGTGGAGACCCTCGCTGTGGCGGGCGTAGGAGACGCCCTCGTCGAGCATCTCGAGCGCCCTTACGACACGGCGCACGTTGTGCGGGTGGATGAGCGACGCGCTCTCGGGGTCTCGCTCGGCGAGGAGGGCATACGCCGCGTCTCCGCCCCGCTCCGCGGCGAGACGCTCGTAGCGCCCACGTGCGGCACCGTCCTTCTCGCCCGCGGGGAACTCCATGTCGTCTATGACGGCGTTGAGGTAGAGCCCGGTGCCGCCGCACAGGACGGGGACCCTCCCGTCGTCGAGCAGCTCGTCGACACAGCCGCGCGCGGCCGTCTGGAAGAGCCTCGCCGAGTAGTTCTGCGCAGGGTCGGCGACGTCCACCATGAGCAGCGGGACACGCCTGGAGGCGGGGGGAGTCTTGGCGGTCCCGATGTCCATGCCACGATAGACCTGCATGGCATCGACCGAGACGACCGAGCTTGCAAGCCGCTCCGCGACCAGCTCCGCAAGCGCGCTCTTGCCAGAGGCGGTGGGACCGACGACGCAGACGACGGGCCCGCGCGCCCTCATCGCGGCTCGCCCTCGACGGCACCGCGAAGATACCATGTGCGCGCCTCGTCGACGCGCACGTCGACGATCGACCCGACGAGCCCCTCGGAGGAGCGGCCGTCGGGAAGGGCGAAGTGAACCGTCTGGTTGTGCTCGCTGTGACCGACGAGGACCCCGGCGTCGCGCTTGGAGACGCCCTCGACGAGCACGCTCACGAGTCCGCCGAGAAAGGCCTGGTTCGCCTCATGCGCCTGGTCGGCGACAAGCGCGGCCAGTCGGTCGAACCGCTCCTGGATGACCTCGCGCGGCGTGTCGTCGGCCATCTCCGCGGCAGGGGTCCCGGGTCGGCGGGAGTAGATGAAGGTGTAGGCCGACGAGAACGACGCCTCGCGGACGAGCGAGAGCGTGTCCTGGAAGTCCTCCTCCGTCTCGCCCGGAAAGCCCACGATGATGTCCGTCGAGAGCGCGAGACCCGGCATCGCGGCACGCAGGCGACCAACGAGCTCGAGATACTCCTCGCGGGTGTAGCTGCGGTTCATGGCCCTGAGGACGCGGGTGGAGCCGCTCTGGACGGCCAAATGCAGGTGCGGCATCACCGCCGGCGTCTCCGCCATCGCCGCGATGGTCGCGTCGGAGAGGTCCTTGGGGTTGGACGAGGTGAAGCGGATGCGCTCGACGCCCGTGCCGGCGACGCGGCGAAGGAGCTCGGCGAAGCGCGGCTCGCCGTATATGTTGCGACCGTAGGAGTTGACGTTCTGTCCGAGCAGCGTGACCTCGCGCACGCCACCGGAGACGAGCTGCTCGACCTCGGACA
>UMIY01008582.1_pt1 | contig 33922 bp, 31 predicted proteins | sample 1965921 | NCBI WGS metagenome assembly UMIY01 (sample SAMEA4836134, study PRJEB28245) | human gut metagenome | biome: gut microbiome; material: fecal sample | place: Denmark | collected 2008
TGATGGTCTGGGCCGCCATAGAGAAGGTGTAATAATAGCCGGTGAAACGGCCCACGTCTCCCGCCCGGCACATCTCCACCACCATGGGCAGCGAGTTGACGCTGATAGCCGCCCAGGCGATGCCCACCATTACAAAGAGCACGTACATCACCGGGGAGAACTGGGCAAAAGCCAGGGTGCTGAGGAACGCGCAGAAGAAGCTGGCGGTCAGCAGGGCCGTTCCCAGCAGGATGGTGTTCTTGCGGCCGATGCGCCCCGCCAGGGCACCCACCGGCACATAGGAGGCAATGGCTCCCGCCATGGCGATGGTGAGACACACCGAGGACTCCCCCAGCGCCATGCCCCACACCTGGGAAGCATACGTGGTGAACCAAGTCTCCACGGCGTTGTAGCCGATGAACCACAAGGCGATGGACAAGAGCAAAAATCCCAGGCTCCGGCGCACAGGAGCGGGCATGGCCTCCGTCTGGGCCGCGTTCCCCGCCGGACGCTGCTCCCGGGCGGCCTCCTCCGCATCCCGGCGCAGCACCTCCTCCCGGGAAGGCTCCCGCACCGTCAGGGACACCACCACAGCGGAGAGGACCATGATGGCTGCCACCGCCGCAAAGAGGGGGTAGTAATCCGTATGGCCCGGCTGCTCCTTGGAATAGAGCACCGCCGCCAGCAGCAGATATAAAACGCCGCCCATGGCGCCCATGAGGTTGATGACGGCGTTGGCCTCGGAGCGCAGGGGCTTTGGGGTCACGTCCGGCATCAGGGCCACCGCCGGGGAGCGGTAGGAGCCCATGGCCACCAGCAGACCCCCCAGCACCGCCACAAAGGCCGCCGTCTTCCAGACCGCCGGGGCGGCGGCGTAGCTGTTGTCCAGCCCCGGCAGCACCAGCATCAGCACCACCGCCGCGGCAGTGCCGCAGATCAAAAAGGGCTTGCGCCGTCCCATCGGAGAGCGGCAGCGGTCCGAGAGGCCGCCGAACAGGGGCAGCAGGAACAGCCCCGCCACATTGTCCGCCGCCATGATGGCGCCGGACCAGGTCTCGTTCATATGGAAGGTATTGGTGAGGATCAGCGGCACCACGTTGTTGTACATCTGCCAGAAAGCGCAGATGGAAAGGAAGGCAAAGCCCACCAGCACCGTGCGTCGTTTATCCAGTCTCATGCCCGTGCCTCCTTGATTCGTTCCAAAAGCTCCGCCATGTCCCGGCAGATGAGGGTGGGCGGCGTTGCACTGACGGCGGCGTCCTGCGCCGTTGCCTCCCCGGTGAGCACCAGGACCGTGTCCACCCCCGCATTCACCCCGCAGGCGATGTCCGTGTAGAGCCGGTCCCCCACCATCAGCGTCTCCTCCGGGAGGCATCCCGTTTGCTCCAGTGCCAAGCGGATCATGGTGGGATCGGGCTTGCCGATAAATTTGGGCTGCCGCCCGGCTCCCCGGCCGATGAATTCACAGATGGCCCCGCAGTCCGGGACGAAGCCGAAGAGGGTGGGACAGGCCCAGTCGGGGTTGGTGGCCAGGAAGTCCACCCCCCGGGCCAGCAGCCGGCAGGCGTTTTCCACCTTCCCATAGGTCAGCTCCGTGTCGTAGCCCACCAGCACCGCCGTCACGTCCGCGTCCGGCGTCTCCCGGATATCGAAACCCGCCTCACGCAGCTGGCGGCGGAAGGATTCCGTGCCCACCACGTAATAGACGTCTGAGGGGATCCGCTGGGTTTGCAGGTAATACACCGTGGCCTCCACGGCGGTGAGGAACTCCTCCCGCTGTGCCGGGACCCCCAGCCGGTGCATCTTCTCCAGCCCGGCGTCCACCCCCCGGGAGGAGTTGTTGGTGAGGTAGCGGACCGCGCCGCCATGGCTGCGGACGTAGGCTAAAAACTCTGCCGCCCCGGGCAGCAGCGTCTCCTCCAGATACAGCGTCCCGTCCAGGTCCAGCAAGAACAGCCGCTTGTTGGCAAGGTCCACGTGCTCACATCCTTTCATGCACTGTTAACCATACCATAAAAGGGCCCCGCTTGGCAAGCGGGGCCCCTAAGGCTGCAGGAAACGTGATTTGGCGCCAGGGGCCGGGGCTCACAAGGAGCCGCAGCCGGTCTGGCTGCTCCGGCTCAGGCGGATGCACTCCAGGGTGTAAACGATCTGCAGCACGCCGAAGATCACCAGCACCATGACGATGGGCAGCAGGCCCGTATCAAAGGCATAGTGCAGCACGATCAGCGCCGCCCACATCCACAAACAGGTGTTCACTGCCGCCCGGTAGGCCTTGAAGGCCGCCTGGCCCATCTGGCGCTGTTCCGACTCGTCGCAGCTGTCCATCCACTTTTTCAAAAACTTCGTGTCATAGACGCTGCCCTGCTTCTCGGGATTGATGCGGCGGGTGAGATCCACCACCTTCTGCTGGTGCACCACGATCACCGCGATGGAAACAAAGAACATTCCCAATCCGCCCAGCCGTCCCATGGGCCAATTCCCTTCGCAGACCACCAGTACCGAAACGAAGAAGAAGTCCCACAGCATGGCGACGGCGGACATCAGCAGCGCCCAGCTGAGATCCTCCTCGGCCTTTTCGATTCGTTCCTCGTCCTCCCCGTCCCAGGTCTGATAGATGCGCCGGGCCTTGGCGTAGAACCACCACCCCAGGCCCAGAAACACCACGCTGGTAGCAGGGATGCCCCAGGGGGCCGCTGCGGTGAGGACGTCCTCCACCGCCGCCGTGATGCTCCCGGAGAGATTCACGGTTCCCACGATACCGGCGCCGAAGCCCGCCAGGCCGCCGAACAAGGCGGCGATCAGCAGCATCAGGATATATTTGGGCAGCGCCTTGCGGTTGTCACTTTTCTGCTTGGTTTTCATGTTCCCCATCCTCCTCATAGGAAAAAATGTCCTCTACGGTGACTCCGCAGAGCTTCGCCAGCTTCAGCGCCAGCGTCACCGAGGGGGAGTAGTCCCCCCGTTCGATCTGGCTGATGGTCTGCCGGGACACCCCCGCCAGCCGCCCCATCTCCTGCTGGTTGACCCCCAGCCGGGCCCGGTGCTCCTTGAGCCGATTGTACAGCGGCATCTCACCGCCTCCTCTCTGACAACTTTCTCTGTCAAATTGACAACTTTTCTTGTCATTCATAAGATAGTATTGATAAGGAAAGTTGTCAATAGGAAACATGAAATTTTCCCCGGCGTAAAAAAGCACCCGCCGTCCCGAAAGGAACGGCAGGTGCCGAAGCATCACTTTTTTGTCTTTTTCGGAGCCGGGGGCGGCGGGTCCAGCCATTTGGAGGCGGGAACCTTCCGGTGCACCAGACGCTCTTTCACAAAGGTGCGGAACAGGGCGTAGAGCACGGAGCACAGCGGGATGAACACCAGCATGCCCAGGATGCCCATGAGGCTGCCGCCCAAAGTCACGGCGCACAGCACCCAGATGGAGGGCAAGCCCACGGAGGAGCCCACCACATGGGGGTAGATGAGGTTCCCCTCCACCTGCTGGAGCACCAGGAAGAGGACCACGAACACCAGCGCCTTCACCGGGTCCACCATAAGGATCAGCAGCGCTCCCACAGCGCAGCCGATGAACGCACCCACAATGGGGATCAGGGCCGTCAGGGCGATGAGGACGCCCACCAGCAGGGCGTAAGGCATGCGCAAAATGGACATGGACACCACAAAGAGGGTGCCCAGGATCACCGCCTCCAGGCACTGGCCGGAGAGGAAGCTGGAGAAGGTCCGCCCTGTCAGGCGCAGGATCTCCAGCGTGCGGTCCGCCCCCCGCTCCGGCAGCAGGGCGTAGAGCACCTGGCGGCCCTGCCGGGCCAAGCGCTCCTTTTGCAGCAGGATATAGAAGGAGAAGATCAGGGCGATGAGGAAGGTGCTCACGCCGCTGACCACCCCGCCGATGAACCCTCCCCCGGAGGAGAGCAGCGCCGCGCCCCAGTCCTGGGCCAACTGCAGGGCCTTATGGGAGACGCTGCCCCAGTCAATGGCCAGCTCTGCCAAGAAGTCCTGCAGCTGGGGCAGGTATACAGAAAGGCTGTTCACCCACTCCTGGGCCCGGTCAAAGGCGGCAGGCATCTGATCCAGGGCCGAGGACACCGCCTCGGCGATACCGGGGCCGATGACAGTGGAGGCCAGGGTCAGCACGGCGATCACCGCCAGCAGCGTCAGCACCAAAGCCAGGGGGCGGCGCAGCTTCCCTCCCCGCCGGGCAGTGGGATAGAGGTGGCGCTCGATGGCCCGCATGGGGACATTCAGCACAAAGGCGATGGCGCCCCCCAGGATGAAGGGACTCAGGATCCCCAGCACCCACATGACGGCAGAGGCCACCACCCCCAGGTTCTGCAGGGCACAGTAGAAGGCTACGCCGCCGCAGACCACTGCCAGCAGTCCGCGGATGTTGTGTTTGTTCCATTCCATGGTGTTTCCATTCCTTTCAGCGCTGGTCTACCAGACGCTTTTCCCGCCAGCGGCCCTTCCGGAACCGCAAAGTGAAGAGGAGTCCCCGCAGGCACTCGTCGCAGGCCATGGCCATCCAGATGCCAACCAATCCCAGGCCCGCCGCCTGGCCCAGCAGCCAGCCGCCGGCCACTGCCACCGTCCACATGCTGAAGATGCCCACCGTCACCGGGTACCACACGTCCCCGGCGGTGGTAAGGGCCCGGGTCATGACGATGTTGATGGCCCGGCCAATCTCCAGAACAAATTCCACCAGCAGGATCTGGCGGCCCAGGGCGTGGATGGTGGGATCGGCGGTAAAAATGCTGTAAATGGGGTCGCAGAAGAGAAAGATCACCAGCGTCAGGCACTCCGACACCCCCAGGGCGATGCGGACGGTGGACCACACCCGGCATTTCACCTCGTCCAGCTTCCGGGCCCCCAGCATGTATCCCACGATGATCTGGGTAGCCTGGGCCACGGCGATGGCGTAAACATAGGCCACGTTGGCCAGCATGCTGCCGTAGACCTTGGTGGCAATGACGGCGGTGCCCATGACGTTGATAAAGCGCAGAATGAAGATTTGGGAGACATTATAGGAGAGAGACTCCATGCCCGAGGGCATGGCGATGCCCAGCAGGCGCTTACAGGTGGATACGGGGAATGGGCGCAGGTAGCGCAGGGAAAAGCGCACGGAGCACTTGCGGTGCAACATCCAGATCACCAGGATCAGTCCCACGGCCTTGGAAATGCAGGTGGACACGGCGGCACCCGCCACCCCCATCCGGGGGAGGCCGAAAAAGCCGTTGATGAGGACGGCGTTGCCCGCCACGTTCAAAAGGTTCATCACCACCGACACCGCCACCACCTCCTTGAGGAGGGTGTAGCTGCGCAGCACGGCGCAAAGCTCGATGTACAGCCCCTGGATCACCACGGCGCCGCCTACGATGCGGGTATAGAGACAGGCCCCGGCGAAGGACTCCGCCGGGGTGCGCAGCAGGGTGAAAAGAGTCTGGGGAAAGCACAGCAGCACCAGCCCCATCGCCAGGCTGAAGGCAGCGCTCACCGCTACGCCCACCGTGGCGATCTCGTTGCACGCCTCTCCCTGCTGCCCGGCTCCAATGTGCTGGGTCAGCAGGATGGTGGTGGCGGCACTCACGGTCTCCAGCACGATGACCACCACGTTCATCACCTGGTTGCCGTTGCCGATGGAGGCCACGGCAGCGGCGCCGAAGTGGGAGATCATGAACTGATCCATGTTGCCCACCAGCAGCTGCAGCAGCAGCTCGGCAAAGATGGGCAGGGACAAAAAGAAGACCCGGCGGGTCTGGGGAGAGATCTGCGGCATCACGAATGGCTCCTTTGCGGTGAAAAGAATCAAAAAACACAGCAACAGAGTATACCGTTCCCCAGCCCGCCGCGCAATCGGCAAAGCGCCAAAAGCGGCCCGTCACCAAGCCCTTGTTTTGTGGGTTTTCCCGCTCAGCCCTTGCGGAAGTTCTCCGCGCACTCCAGATAGCCCCGGGCGGAGCCCCGGTTCCCCTCGATCTCCGCCTCCGTCAGGGGGCGCACCACCTTGGCGGGGCTGCCCAGGATCATGGACCCGTCGGGAGCGTCCATCTTACCGGTGACCAGGGCCCCGGCGCCCACAATGCAGTTGCTGCCCACCCGGGCGCCGTTGAGGATCGTGGCCCCCATGCCGATGAGGGTGTTGTCCCCCACGGTGCAGCCGTGGACGATGGCGCCGTGACCGATGGTGCAGCCGGCGCCCACATGGGTCTCCTCGTGGAGGATGGCGCCGTCCTGAATGTTGGTGCCCTCTCCCACGGTGATGGCGCCGTCGTCGCCCCGCAGCACAGCGTTGTACCAGACGTTGACGTGCTTGCCCAGCGTCACGTCCCCCACCACCACGGCGCCGGGGGCCACCATGACGGTCTCATCAAAAGTTTTCTGCCGGTAATCCATAATCGGTTCCTCTTTTCTTTCTCTAAAATATCAATACAATTTCAAAGCGTATTAAAACTCCGGTGCGAAGTTGCCGTTGACAAAGACGGGGACCTTGCGGCCATCCCGGGTGGTGCCCACGATGGAGAGGTCCGCCGTGCCCACCATGAAGTCCACATGGGTGATGGAGTGGTTGAGGCCGTGGGCGTCCAGCTCCTCCCGGGTCATCTGCTGGCCGCCCTTCAGGCAGGGATAGGCCTCGCCGAAGGCGATGTGGCAGGCGGCGTTCTCGTCGAAGAGGGTGTTGTAGAAGAGGGTCTTCTGGTTGGAGATGGGGCTGTCATAGGGCACCAGGGCGATCTCGCCGAAATAGGCGGCGCCCTCGTCTACACTGACGGCGCCCTTGAGGAACTCCTCGCCCTTCCCGGCATGGACTTCGGTGATTTTGCCGTCCCGGAGCACCATGTGGAAATCGTCGATGATGTTGCCGTCGTTCACCAGGGGCATGGAGGAATAGACCACGCCGTTGGCCCCGGTCTTCAACGGAGAGGTAAAGATCTCCTCCGTGGGGATGTTGGCGATATAGGGAAGGCCTCCCAGGGTCACGTCATTGCCGGCCTCCCAGATGTGGCCCTCCGGCAGCTCCACGGTGAGGTCCGTGCCCAGGGCGTTGGTGTAGTGGAGGGACTTGAAATCCAGGGCGTTGAGCTTTTCCACCCGCTTGGCCAGGGTATCAAGGTGAGCCTGCCAGCGCTCCACAGCCTTGCCGTCCCCGCTGATGCGCACACAGCGGAAGATGGCGTCCCAGAGTTTGTCCACAGCCGCCTGGCCGTGCTCCTCCGGGAAGACCCGCTCCGCCCAGCTGGGGATGGGGATGGAGGCGATGCACCAGGGGAAGCCGCTGCACATCTGCAGCCGGTCAAATTCCTTCAGGGCCTTGCCGCTGGCTTGCTGGGAGCGCACCAGCCGGCCGGAGTCCACCCCCTTGAGGTTCTCCGGGTCCGTGGCGGAGATGGCCAGGTACGCCGCCCCTTCCTGGGCGTAGTCATTGAAGAAGTGGCGCCGCCACAAGGGCACCGTGTCGAAGACGTCCTCGGCAGCGTGGAGGTACTTCATCCGGACCATGGCGTCGTCGTGCCAATTCATGACCACTTCCCGGCAGCCAATGTCATAGGCCTCCTGAGCGCACATGCGGGCAAAGAAGGCGCACTCTACCGGGCAGGAGATCACCAGGGTCTGGCCCCTTTGTACATTAAGGCCCACCCGCACCAGAAGGCGGGCATATTCGCGCAGTTTTTCTTCCATCAGTCTTGGATGCTTCCTTTCTTTCCAGGGTTTGTATACGGGGAATATTGTAGCGTTTTTTCCGGTTGTTGTAAAGAAACGGCGGTGGGAATTCAAAAACCGTTCACGACTTTTTTGCGTCGTCCCACTGCTCCCGGCGCAGCGACATAATGGTGCCGTTGAGCTCCGCCCCCAGAATCAAAATGGCGGCGCTCATATAGAGCCAGATCAAAAGCACGATCACCGTTCCGATGGATCCGTAGAGTACGGAGTAATGGGCGAAATTATCCACATACACCGCGTAGAGCCAGGAAAGACACAGCCAGGCGGCCAGGGCCGCCAGCGTTCCGGGCCAGATGTTCCGCCAGGGCTGGCGGCCGTCCTGAGAGAGGGCGTAGAGAAAGAACAGGGCAAAGTACCCCGCCACCGCTGCTACGGGAAACCGCAACTGGCCCCAGAGGCGGGCCACAAAGGGCGGCAGCTGGAAATTGGCCACGGCGTAGGCCAGAAGCCGGTCGCTGACGCTCATGAGGGTCAGCGTCACGGCAATGACCAAAATCAGCATCACCGTGTAGAGCAGGGTCTTGAGCACATGGCGCACCGGCCCTCGGGGCGGCCCCAGATGATAGGCGATGCGCACGGAACGCATCAGGGAGTTGGTGGCCCGCATGGGGAAATAGAAAGAGAAGAACAGCCCGAAGAGCAGGATCCGCAGGTTGGAACTCTCTCCCACGTGATTGAGGTACATGGCGATGAGCTCCACCACTTCCCCGGGCAGGATCTCCTCCAGCCCCGCCAGGATGCCCGCCACATCCAGCTGCAGCAAGCCCAGCAGGGCGCTGATGAAAATCAAAAAGGGGAAGATCATAAACAGCAGGTAAAAGGCCAACGCGGCCGCCTGGGAGCCCACATTGTGCCGCAGATACCGCTGGATCATCAGATATGCCCCCCGGATCAGCCGGTTCCTGGGCAGGGACCGCAGATAGATCTCCGGCATACGCCGCCTCCTTTCCTTCCGGATGCCCCATTAGTATATGCGCTTTCGACCTGTTTTCACGCCCAGGTCTGCCAAATCTCCGGGCAGTAGCCCACGGTGGCCTCCTTCCCGTTGCGCACGATGGGGGTACGGAAAAGCTCCGGGTGCTCCAGGAGCTTCTCCTCCCGGGCCTCCGGGGTGATGTAGGGCATGTAGAGGGCCTCATAGGCCCGGCACTTGGTGTCAAGCAAAGCCTCAAAGCCAACTTTCTGCTTGACGGACTGGTACTCCCGGGGGGATAATCCCTTTGAGGGCAGATCGATGTATTGATACTTGATGCGCCGCTCCTTGAACCAGCGCTCCGCCTTTTTGGAGTCAAAGGACTTGGACGAGCCGAAAATCTGGATGTTCATCAATTTGCTCCTTAATCGTTCACTTCTATTTTATCAGATTGCAGGGGAGGGATCCGGTCATATGACGGACCAGGTGAAAAAACTCAAAGAGCTGGTGGAGGGCTCCGACAACATTGTCTTCTTCGGCGGCGCCGGCGTCAGCACGGAGTCCGGCATCCCGGATTTCCGCAGCACCAACGGTCTCTACCACCAGCAGTGGAAGTATCCGCCTGAAGTGATTTTAAGCCATACCTTTTATGAAAGCAACCCCGAAGAGTTTTTCCGGTTCTACCGGGCAAAGCTCCTGGCTCCGGGTGCCAAGCCCAACGCTGCCCACTACAAGCTGGCCCAGTGGGAGCGGGAGGGCAAGCTGAAGGCCATCGTCACCCAGAACATCGACGGCCTCCACCAGGCCGCCGGCAGCCGCAACGTGCTGGAGCTCCACGGCAGCGTCCTGCGCAATTACTGTGAGCGCTGCGGGAAGTTCTACGACATGGACTTCATCCTCCACGCGGAGGGGGTCCCCCACTGCACCTGCGGGGGCCAGGTGAAGCCCGACGTGGTGCTCTACGAGGAGGGACTGGACCAGAAGACCCTGAACGACGCCCTGCGTGCCATTGCCGAGGCCGATATGCTCATCATCGGCGGCACCTCCCTTAATGTCTACCCCGCCGCCGGCCTTATCAACTACTACCGGGGCCACAAGCTGGTGCTCATCAACAAATCTGCCGTGGCCCGGGACGTCCAGGCAGACCTGGTGATTACGGATCCCATCGGGGAGACCCTCGCCCAGCTCTGACGCTCCGCCCTGTTTGCCTTCTCTCCGGCAGCCGCCTTCCCGGCGGCTGCTTTTTTTGCCGGTATGCAGGTAAAATTGCAATTTAAACTAATTTTTGATGCAAAAAATTCTTTAATTTTTTTATTTTCCTGTTGAAAATGAAAGATCAATATGTTAAAATTGCAAAAAATCTTTTTTGCGGCTCATTCGCCGCCACCCCGGTTCAAACAGAAAGGAGCGCCCCGTCATGATTTGGAAAGAGAACCGCGAGAACACCTACTGCGAGATCACCCCCGCCATCCTGGCTCTGAAGGAACAGTGGGAAAAGAAGAACTACATCGATCCCAAGCTCTACAAGGAGTACAACGTCAAGCGGGGCCTCCGGGACGAGGATGGCCGGGGTGTTTTGACAGGCCTGACCCGGGTAGCGGAGATCCAGTCCTATAACGTCACCCAGGGGGAACACATCATCCCCACCGACGGTGTGCTCTATTACCGGGGCATCGATACCCGGGAACTGGTCACCGGCTCACGGGGCCGGCGCTATGCCTTTGAGGAGGCGGCCTACCTGCTGCTCTTCGGGGAGCTGCCCACCCAGTCCCAGCTGCAGGATTTCTGCGGCCAGCTGGCCTCTTACCGGACGCTGCCCACCAACTTCTTCCGGGACGTCATTTTGAAGGCTCCGCCCCGGGATCTGATGAACACCATGCAGCGGGGCATCCTGACTCTCTTCTGCTATGACGACAAGCCCAACGACATCGGCCTGGAAAACGTGCTGCGCCAGTGCCTGCAGCTGATGGCCAACATGCCGGTGCTGGCCATCTACGCCTATCAGGCCTGGCGTTACAGCCAGGGGGAGAGCCTCTTTATCCACACCCCCAAGCCGGATCTCTCCACCGCGGAGAATTTCCTGCGGATGCTGCGGGAGGATCGCAGCTACACGGAGCTGGAGGCCCGGGTGCTGGACGTGGCCCTGGTGCTCCACGCGGATCACGGCGGCGGCAACAACTCCACTTTCACCAACCATGTGGTGACCTCCTCCGGCACCGACACTTACTCCGCCATCGCGGCAGCCATGTCCTCTTTGAAGGGCCCCCGCCACGGCGGCGCCAACAGCAAGGTCATGGCCATGATGGAGGACATCGAGGCCAACGTCTCCAACTGGAACGACGACGGCTGTGTGGCGGACTACCTCACCAAGATGCTCAACAAGGAGGCCTTTGACCGCAGCGGCCTCATTTACGGCCTGGGCCACGCGGTGTATACCAAAAGCGACCCCCGCTGCGAGGTCTTCCGGGACTATGTGTACCGCCTGGCGGCGGAAAAGGGCCGGGAGGATGAACTGGCGCTGTACCGCAACGTGGAACGGATCGGCAAGGAGCTGCTGATGGAGCGCCAGCACAAGTCCGTCCTCTCCACCAACATCGACTTTTACAGCGGCTTCGTCTATGAGATGCTGGGATTGCCCATCGAGCTCTACACCCCCCTCTTCGCCGTGGCCCGGATCTCCGGCTGGAGCGCCCACCGGATGGAGGAGCTCTCCTCCGGCGGCAAGCTGATCCGTCCCCGGTACGAGTGTGTGGAGCCCTTCCGCTCCTATACCCCCATGGATCAGCGCTGAGGTTCCTGTCTTCCGTCCTCCGCCGGGAGCACTTCCCGGCGGAGGAAATTTTTTCTGGAAAAACAAAAAATTAAGGTTGACATCAGCTGTGGTTCCCGCTATAATAATCAAGCAGTCTTTTCTAGGGAATGTATTTGCGGCTGTGCTGGAACTGGTAGACAGGCCAGCTTGAGGTGCTGGTGTCGAATCGACGTGTGGGTTCAAATCCCGTCAGCCGCACCAGTTCGGTTCCCAAAAAGACCGTCCGCTGTATGCGCGAGTGGTGGAATTGGCAGACTCGCTAGATTCAGGTTCTAGTGTCCATTACGGACGTGCGGGTTCAAGTCCCGCCTCGCGCACCACATCCCCACCGAAGACGGTGTCTTCGGTGGGACCCTTTTGGGGCGGCGGAAAAAACTGCATACTGTACGCGCGAGTGGTGGAATTGGCAGACTCGCTAGATTCAGGTTCTAGTGTCCATTACGGACGTGCGGGTTCAAGTCCCGCCTCGCGCACCATCATCGGAGCAAAGTAAACTTTGCTCCGATTTTTTTGAATTTGATACTTGACTTTATCAAGTATAGCCGTTATACTTGACCAAGTCAAGAAAAAGGAGTTGACCGTTCCATGTTCCAGACCCTGGCCTACTACGCCACCGTCTTCCACCGCAGCTTTACCGCCTACACCTCCCGGCATCTCCAGGCCCTGGGGCTGAACTTCGGGTCGCTGTTTCCAGTGATCTACGTGGGCAAGCACCCCGGCTGCACCCAGGCCCAGCTCACCGCGGCCCTGGGGCTGGACTGGGGCTATTCCCAGCGCACCGTCACCCGGCTGGTAGAGGAGGGCTTCCTCACCCGGGAGAAGTCCGGCCGTGCCTACCATCTGGATCTGAGCCCCAAAGGGCAGCAGGCCTTTCATGTGAGCCACCAGGTGTTCTTCGACTGGGATGAAGCCGCCCTGGCCCCTCTGGATCAGAAGGAGCGGGAACAGCTCTTTGCCCTCTTGGCAAAAGTCTCTGGGAAAGAAGCGGATTCCACATGTACGAAACCATTTGCAGTCCCCTGAACTACGGCGGGCTGACCCTAAAGAACCGGATCGTCTTTGCCCCCACCTCCCTGGGCCTTCCCCAGGAGGAGCTGGTGGAGCGGATGAAGAAGATCGCCGCCGGAGGCTGCGCCATGATCATCATCGGCGACGTACCGGTGCTGCCCCATGGCTTCGGCCCCTCCCTGTACACCAAGAAGGGCTTTGCCTTCTACAAATCTCTGGCGGACGCCGTCCATCCCTACGGGTGCAAATTGTGCGCCCAGCTCCACCAGTCCGACTCCAACCTCAAGGGAATGATCCGGTACATCCCCGGCGTGCTCACCAAGCGTATCTCCATGGAGGAACTGCGGCCCCTCTTGAACCAGCAGGTGGGGCCCTATATCACCGGCCTGCCGGAGAAAAGGGTGGCGGAGATCACCGACGCCTTCGGCAAGGCAGCAGAGTTGGCCATGCAGGCGGGCTTTGACATGGTGCAGGTCCACGGGGACCGGATGTGCGGCAGCTTCAGCTCCGCCCTCTTCAACCACCGCACCGACCGCTACGGCGGCAGTCCGGAAAACCGGGCCCGCTTCGCCGTGGAGGCGGTGTCCGCCATCCGCCGCCGCCTGCCCCACGTGCCCATCGATTACAAGCTGGCAGTGCGCCAGGAGGATCCCCACTACGGCAACGCCGGGGTGCTGGAGGATGAGCTGCCCATCTTTGTCCCCTTGCTGGAGCAGGCGGGAGTCACCAGCTTCCACGTAACCCTAGCCAACCACGGGGAGCTCACCGACACCATCCCCCCCAAAAGCCATCCGGAGTTCGGGGCGGAGGGCTGCTTTTTGAAATTCTGCGATCAGGTGCGCCGGCTCACCCGGCTGCCCATCTGCGGTGTGGGCGGACTCACCGACCCCGATTTTGTGGAGGCACAGCTGGAAAGCGGACGGATCGACTGTGCCGCCATGAGCCGCCAGCTCACCGCCGACCCGGAGTGGCCCAACAAGGTCTGCTCCGGCCATCCGGAAACCATCCACCGCTGTGTCCGCTGCAACAAGGAGTGCCTGGGAGGCATGATGGCCCACCGGGGCGTCCACTGTATCTATGAAAGGAAGGAAACCAAATGAGCTACGCCATCGTTTACAGTAGCCGCACCGGCAACACCGCCATGCTGGCCCAGGCCGTCCGGGAGGCCCTGCCTCAGGAGGATTGCCGCTACTTCGGCGCCCCGGCTCCCCAGGCTCTGGCCGCCGACACGGTCTATGTGGGATTCTGGACGGACAAGGGCACCTGCGACGAGCCCACCGCCCGCTTTCTGCAGAGCCTGACGGATCAGAAGGTGTTCCTCTTCGGCACCGCCGGGTTTGGAGGCGCCCCCGCCTACTTCCAGCAGATCCTGGACCGGGTGAAGGCCAATCTGGCCCCCGGTGTCCAGGTGACCGGCACCTACATGTGCCAGGGCAAGATGCCCCCGGCGGTGCGGGACCGCTATGCGGCCATGGAGGAGAGCCCCCGGCGCACCGCCATGCTGGAAAATTTTGATCAGGCCCTCAGCCACCCCGACCAGGAGGATCTTGCCCGTCTCCAGGCGGCTGTGGGGGAATAACGGTCCCCCTGGCGACACTGCAAAGCCCGGCGAAGCGCACAAGGCGCTCCGCCGGGCTTTTTTCACGGGTGATGGTTTCAGTTTTCTTCCCGGTTCAGGATCTCCATGAACTCGCTGCCGGTAATGGTCTCCTTTTCATAGAGGTAGCGGGAGATCTCGTCCAGCTTTTTCCGGTCGTCGGCCAGGATCTTGGCGGCCTTTTCATGCTGTTTGCGGACGATCTCCACCACCTGGCGGTCGATCTCCGCCTGGGTCTGGGCGGAGCAGGAGAGGGAGCTGTCCCCGCCCAGGTACTGGTTGGTGGTGGTCTCCATAGCCACCATGTCGAAGTCGGGACTCATGCCGTAGCGGGTGACCATGGCCCGGGCCAGCTTGGTGGCCTGCTCGATGTCGTTGGAGGCGCCGGTGGAGGCGGTGCCGAACACCAGTTCCTCTGCCGCCCGGCCGCCGGTGTAGGTGGCGATCTTGTTGAGAAGCTCCTCCTTGGTCATCAGGTAGTGGTTCCCCTCCTCCACCTGCATGGTGTAGCCCAGGGCACCGGAGGTGCGGGGGATGATGGTGATCTTCTGCACCGGGGCGGAGTGGTTCTGCCGGGCCGCCACCAGGGCGTGGCCCACCTCGTGATAGGCCACCGTCCACTTCTCCTGATCCGTGAGGATGGCATTCTTCTTCTGATAGCCGGCGATGACCACTTCGATGCTCTCCTCCAGATCCGCCTGGGTGGCATATCTGCGGCCGTCCCGCACGGCCCGCAGGGCCGCCTCGTTGACAATGTTGGCAAGCTCCGCGCCGGAGGCGCCGGAGGCCATCCGGGCGATCTGCTGGAAGTCCACATCCTCCGCCACCTTGATCTTTTTGGCATGGACCTTCAAAATCTCCTCCCGGCCCTGGAGGTCCGGCAGCTCCACGGGGACCCGTCGGTCAAACCGGCCGGGACGGGTCAGGGCGGGGTCCAGGGACTCCGGGCGGTTGGTGGCCGCCAGAATGATGACACCGGTGTTGCCCTCGAAGCCGTCCATCTCCGTGAGCAGCTGGTTGAGGGTCTGCTCCCGCTCGTCGTTGCCGCCCATCTGGCCGTCCCGCTTTTTGCCGATGGCGTCGATCTCATCGATGAACACGATACAGGGGGCCTTCTCCTTGGCCTGGCGGAACAGGTCCCGCACCTTGGAGGCGCCCATGCCCACGAACATCTCCACAAACTCCGAGCCGGACATGGAAAAGAAGGGCACGTTGGCCTCGCCGGCCACGGCCTTGGCCAGCATGGTCTTGCCGGTGCCCGGAGGGCCCACCAGCAGCACGCCCTTGGGCATGGAGGCGCCGATCTCCTGGTACTTGGCGGGGTTGTGGAGGTAGTCCACAATTTCTGCCAGGTTCTCCTTGGCCTCGTCCTCACCGGCCACGTCGGAGAACTTGATGCCCTCGGAGGACTTCACGTAGATCTTGGCGTTGGACTTGCCGAAAGACAGTGCGTTTGGCCCGCCCATCCGGTCCATCATCTTCCGGGACATGAACTGGCCCAGGGCGATGAAGATCACAATGGGGATCACCCAGCTGAGGATGTCTCCCAGCAGAGACGTCTGCTCCACCTCCACGCCGTTGGTGGAGACGCCGGCATCCAGCAGCCGCTGGGTGAGGTCGTCGTCGGGGACCATGGCGGTCTTATAGACTTTTTGGTCCTGGTCGGAGAAGAGAATGCGGTTCTCCTGCTGCTGGATCTCCGCCGCATCCACCTTTCCATCCTCCACCATGGAGATAAAGGTATTGTAGTCCACCGTCTGGATCCGGGCCTGGCCCAGCCAGGGCATGGCCAGGAACTGAAAGAGCAGCAGACAGATCATGGCGATGAAATAGTAGTATAATAGGGGTTTTTTCGGTGTTTTGACCTCTTTCATTGGGGTTGTTCCTCCTTGTGTGTTTCCCGGTCTTGTTCCTGCTGCCGGGCCTCCCCGGCTGCCGACAGCACCGCCAGCATGGCCCGGCGCACCGCCTGCCGGGCGAAATCCACGGCGTACTCCGCGCAGAGCATCCGGGCCTCCGTGCGGTCCTCTCCCGGCGTGGTGCCCTCGCTGTGCAGATCCGCCGGCAAGGTTTCCTCCAGCAGGGCCTGCACTGTGCGGTCATAGGTGCGCTGGGCCTGGGCCAGACGGCGCATGGCCGGAGAGCGGCTGGACCGGATGGCCTCCTCCAGTCCGCAGCTCGCCTCACGGTAGGCCCGCCAGACCCGGCGCAGCTGGAGGTCGATATCCGCCTCCTCCAGATCCCGGCACGCCCGCAGGCAGTCCTCCAGGGTTTGATAGTCCTGCTCCAGCTGGCAGATCTTCACCAAAAACGGACTTTGCTCCATCGTTGCTTCCTCCACAAAGCCTTTTTGAGATGCTTTGATGATAGCCGCTTTTGCGCAAAAGCGCCATTTGCACTTTGGCCCATGTGTATAGACAGATCTCCCCGGGTGTCAAGATCTTTGACACCCGGGGAGATCTGTCCAAAGCGTTCAAATGAGATTTCCGGAGAGCAGCTGGGAGAGCTGCCGGGAGAGCTGCTCCACATTCAAGTCCCGGTTTTTGCAGTTTTCAAACAGCACCCCGGCGATGCCGTAGGCGCAGAAATTCAGCGCCACCTCCAGATCCTGATGGTTGACGGCCAGATCCGGCCGCTTGGCGCTCAGCAGCCGGCGCATATTGGAGCGCAGAGCCTCCACGAAGACGCGCTCGATCTGGGCCCGGCGCTGGGAGTCCAGCAGCCGCAGCAGCAGCTCCCCGTGCTCCGCCGCCACGCTGACAAAGGCCTCGATGGCCTTCTCCGGTGTCTCGGCCCGGAGGCTGGTCTGGAGGGTGCTCTCCACCATCTGGCGGATGCTCCACTCCATCACCTCCAGAATGTCCTGAAAATGATAGTAAAAAGCCTGCCGGGAGATGCCGCACTGCTCCACCAGATCCTTGACGGTGATCTTGTCGATGGGTTTTTTCCGGGCCATCTGCCCAAAGGCAGTGGCGATCACAACTTTCATATCAACGGGCATCCCATTCCTCCATCCTGCAGCCGCCTGGTTTTGGTTCATTGTACCACGTCTCAAGCCGCCTGTCCACGGGGATGCGGACCCATCCAAAAGCCCTTCATTTTTTGCCGGGGCTTTCAGCATCATTTCAGACTGCACTGTTACAATCCTTTCCAAATGAGTGCTGGCACGCACAGCAGCGAGGAGGTCAACCATGATAACGGTGCAACACTTAACCAAGCGTTATGGTGATTTCACAGCCGTCCGCGATCTCTCCTTTGAGATTGGGGAAGGCCATGTGTACGGGTTCCTGGGCCCCAACGGCGCGGGAAAATCCACCACCATGAACATCATGACCGGCTGTCTTTCCGCCACCGAGGGCCACGTGCGGATCGACGGCCACGATATTTTCGAAGAGCCGGAAAAGGCCAAAAAGCTCATGGGCTACCTGCCCGAGCAGCCGCCCCTCTACATGAACGAGACGCCCGCCGAGTACCTGCGCTTCGTGGGAGAGGCCAAGGGCCTGCGGGGCGCAGAGCTCACCGGCCAGATCGCCCAGGTGATCCGCCAGACCAAGCTGGAGGACGTACAAAACCGCAGCATCTCCGCCCTGTCCAAGGGCTATAAGCAGCGGGTAGGCATTGCCCAGGCCCTGCTGGGAAATCCCAGGGTCATCATTCTCGATGAGCCCACCGTAGGCCTGGATCCCATCCAGATCATCGAGATCCGGGACCTGATCCGGGAACTGGGAAAGACCCACACGGTGATCTTCAGCTCCCACATTCTCTCGGAGGTGCAGACCATCTGTGAGAAGATCCTCATCATCTCCAAGGGACAGCTGGTAGCCTTCGACACCCCGGAGAACCTGGAACACCAGCTTCTCTCCCCCAATGAGATCACCCTCACCACCGACGCCACGGCGGAGGAGACCCGGGACATTCTCTCTCAGGTGCAGCATCTCACCGAAACACAGCTGGAAACGGAGGAGTCGGGTCTTGTGACGGCCCGGATCAAAACGGACCTGGAGGACATCTACGCCGTTTCCCGGACGCTGTTCTTCGCCTTTGCAGAGAAGCACAAGCCCCTTTTGGAAATGTCGCTGAAAAAAGCCAATCTGGAGGACATCTTCCTGGAGCTGACGGAAAAGAACGAAGAAGCCCCCGCTGCCCCGGAAGGCGCAGCAGCAGCGGAGGCTCCGGAAAGTGAGGAGAGGGCGCAATGACCGCAGTTTTGAAACATGAACTGAGAAATTATTTCCACTCCCTGACGGCTTATGTCTTCGGGGCGTTTTTGCTGGCCTTTGTAGGCATCGGCGCGGTGCTCTACAACATTCAGGCAGCTGTCAGCAGCTTTGAGCTGGTGCTGAACTTCAGCAGTCTGATCTTCGTGGTGATCGTGCCCATTTTGACCATGCGGGTCATCGCCGAGGAGCGCAGGCAGAAAACCGACCAGCTGCTCTACTCCCTGCCCATCACCACCACCCAGGTGATCCTGGGCAAGTACCTGGCACTGCTGGTGCTCTATCTCATTCCCCTGGCCATCATTTCCCTTTATCCCCTGGTCTTCGCCCAGTTCGGAGACGTGTACCTGCTGACCTCCTACGGCTCCATCCTGGCCTTCTTCATCATGGGCGCCGCCCTCATCGCCCTGGGGACCTTCATCTCCTCCCTGACGGACAACCAGGGCCTGGCGGCAGGCATCGGCATCGCCGTGATTTTGCTGAACTATTACAGCGTCAGCCTCTCCGAGTACGTCTCCTCCACCGCCATGGGCTCCGCGGTGGCCCTCATCGTGCTGATCCTGGCCCTGGGCCTGGTGATCCGCTATGTGACGGGCAACGGAAACCTTGCCTATTGGGTCAGCTTCGTGCTGGTCTTTGCCATCGTGGCGGTCTACCTGCTGGACAACACGGTGCTGGAGGGACTGCTGCCCCAGATCATGAAGACCCTGTCTCTTTTTGAGCGGTTTACGGGATTCGTCAACGGCGTGTTCGACATGACCGCCATCGTGTACTACGGTTCCGTGATCGTCTTCTTCCTGTTTCTATCGGTGCAGTCCCTGGAGAAGAGGAGGTATAACTGATGAAAGACCTGAAACTCCCCCGCCGCTCCGGCGGGGTCAAGCAAAACCGCATCGCCTTCCAGGGCGGTTCTTACTCCCTGATGATGACGGCGGTGGTTCTGGCTCTTTTGGTGGTGGTGAACATTCTGGTCTCGGCGCTGCCCACCAACCTCACCAAGTACGACATCAGCGCCTCCAAGCTCTACTCCATCACCAGCAACACCAAGGTGGTGGTCAACGCCCTGCAGGACGACGTCACCATCTACTGGATCGTCCAGTCCGGCGAGGAGGACGACGTCATCGAAAACCTGCTGAGCAAGTACGAGAGCCTCTCCGACCATATCACGGTGGAGAAAAAGAACCCTGACATCTACCCCACCTTTGCCCAGCAGTACACCGACGAAACGGTGGCAAACAACAGCCTGGTGGTGGAGTGCGGCGACCGCTACCGCTACATTGCCTACGATGACATCTACCTCTCCCAGGCAGACCTTACCACCTACTCCTACAACACCTCCTTCGACGGCGAGGGCGCCATCACCTCCGCCATCGACTACGTGGTCAACGCAGACCAGCCCCAGGTCTATGTGCTGGAGGGCCACGGCGAGGCGGATCTGCCCTCCACCTTCTCCGACCAGGTGGAAAAGGAGAACATGGAGCTTCAGACCTTCTCCCTGCTGACGGTGGACGCCGTCCCGGAGGACGCCGACTGCGTGGTGATCTACGCCCCCACCAGCGATATCTCCACGGAGGAGAAGGATATGCTCTCGGACTACGTCTCCGGCGGCGGCAAGCTGCTGGTGATGGCGGGCCCCGTGGAGGAGGGCAGCCTGGAAAACCTCTACAGCCTCCTTGCCGACTACGGCGTCACCGCCAATGAGGGCATCGTGGTGGAGGGCGACCGGGAACACTACGCCTTCCAGGCTCCCTTTGCTCTGATGCCGGACATGAACAGCAGTGACATTACGGACTCGCTGATGGAGGAACACTACTTCCCCATCATGCCCCTCTCCCTGGGCCTGACGGTGGGCGAGGCGCCCTCCGGCGCCACGGTGACGAGCCTGCTCACCACTTCCGACACCGCTTTCAGCAAGGTGGCGGGATATGAGATGTCCACCTACGAAAAGGAGGACGGGGACATCGACGGTCCCTTCTCCCTGGCGGTCTCCGTGGATGTTTCCGACAGCGGCGGCCGGATGGTGTGGTTTGCCTCCTCCAGCTTCCTGGACGACACCTACAACGCCTATTCCTCCGGCGCCAACGTGAATTTGGGCATGAACGCCCTGTCCTCCCTGATCGGCGAGAGCGAGGCCATGGCCATCCGCAGCAAGTCCCTCAACTACAATTACCTGACCATCAGCGACTCCACCTCCTCTCTTCTGAAGGTGATGATGATCGGCGTGTTCCCGCTGGTGTATCTTGGCATCGGCATCGGCGTGGTAATCAGAAGAAGGAGGCTTCAGAATGAACCGGTATAAAAAGCTCTATATCCTGGCGGGCATACTGGTGGTGGCGTGTCTTGTGACTTTCGGCGTCACCCGGTACGAAGCCCGCAAGGAGAACATCCAAAACAGCGGCGAGGTGGTTCTGGAGCTCCCCACGGACTCCGTCACCGACCTCTCCTGGGAGTATGACGGCCAGTCCCTGGCCTTCCGCAAGGAGGATGGCACCTGGACCTATGACGGCGACGACGCCTTCCCGGTGGATCAGGACAAGATTGCCGAATTGCTGGATCCCTTTGCCTCCTTCGGCGCCGCCTTTATCATCCAGGACGCGGAGGATCTGGGCCAGTACGGGCTGAGCGATCCCACCTGCACCATCCACATCTCCACAGAGGATACGGACTACACCATCCTCCTGGGGGATTACAGCACCATGGACTCCCAGCGCTATGTCTCCATCGGGGACGGCAACGTGTACCTGGTAGCAGACGACCCCCTGGACCTCTTTGACGCCCAGCTCAGCGAGCTGATCCAAAATGACGAGATCCCCGATCTGGATACCATCACCCAGCTGAGCGTCTCCGGCCCCGACGACTATACCGCCGTCTATGAGGAGGGCAACACCACCGACACCTATCGGAGCGATGATGTCTACTTCACCCAGCGGAGTGGAGACAAGGTCCCCCTGGATACCTCCCGGGTGGAGGACTATCTGTACACCATGTCGTCTCTGGACCTGACCAACTATGTCACCTACAACGCAACGGAGGAGGAGATCCAAGACTGCGGCCTGGATGACCCCGAGGCCACCGTCCAGGTGGACTACACCACGGAGGATGACGACGGCAACGACGTGTCGGGCTCCGTGACACTGTATGTCAGCCGGGATCCCGATGAACGTGCCGCCGCCCAGACGGAGACAGACAGCCAGAGCACCGATGACTCCGATGCGGTGGACGAAGAGGAAGATGAGATCACCGCCTATGTGCGGGTAGGCAGCTCCCAGATCCTCTATCAGATCACCGGGGAGGAGTACGAGGCCCTCATGGCCTGCGGCTATGACGACCTGCGCCATCCGGAGGTCCTGCCTGCGGACTTCGCCGATATCAGCCAGCTGGATATCTCCCTGGAAGGGGCAGATTACACCATCACCTCTGAGGGCGATTCTGACGAGCGCACCTACTCTTATCAGGAGGAAGAGCTGGACATCGCCGACCTGCAGACGGCACTGGAATCCCTGACAGCGGACAGCTTCACCAGTGAGGCGCCTACCCAGAAGGAGGAGATCAGCCTGACGGTCCACCTGGACCTGGAGGGCGATCCCACCGTCACCATCGACCTCTACCGCTATGACGGCAGCAACTGTCTGGCTGTGGTGGATGGAGAGCCCGTCTGCCTGGTCTCCCGCAGTGCCGTGGTAGACCTGGTGGAGGCAGTCAACGCCATCGTGCTGAACTGACGGTTTCCACAAACGTCCGGCAAACATAGAAAACGCCCCCGGAACCGACATGGTTCCGGGGGCGTTGTTTTTTCCGTACAGACCGGGCTTTACGGCTCCGCTAGGCGCTCCAGATCCTCTCCGGTGAGGCGGTACACCGTCCACTCGTCCATGGGCCGGGCGCCCAGGGAGCGGTAAAAGGCGATGCTGGGGGCATTCCAGTCCAGGCACCACCACTCCATGCGGCCGCAGCCCCGCTGCCGGGCGATAGAGGCCAGACGGCGGAAGATAGCCTTTCCGTACCCCTTGCCCCGGTGCTCCGGCAGGACGTACAGATCCTCCAGATACAGCCCCGCCCGACCCAGGAACGTGGAGAAATTGTGGAAAAACAGGGCAAAGCCCACCTCTTTCCCATTCTCCAGGGCAAAGAGCACCTCCGCCCCCCGGCGGTCAAAGAGCTGCTCTTTCAACGTGGCCTCATCCGCCACCACCTGGTCTGCCATGTGTTCATACTCCGCCAGATCCCGGATAAAGCGCAGGATCAGGGGCGTGTCCGCCTCCTGGGCAAAGCGAAAGGTCAATTCCATAGGATTCTCCCCTCTCAAAGGCGCCCCGCCCGCCCATCAGGCGGACGGGGTGGATTGGTTATTTCAACGTGACCACGGTGACGCCGGACTCGCCCTCGCCGTAGACCCCCAGCCGGAAGTCCTTGACAGCCTTGTTGCGCCGCAGGACAGCGTGGACGGCCTTGCGCAGAGCACCAGTCCCCTTGCCGTGGATGATGGTGACGGTGTCCAGATGGCCCATGACGGCGGCGGAGAGGAAATTCTCCACCACGCTCTCCGCCTCCAGGGTCTCCAGGCCCCGGATATCCAGCTCCCGGCTGGCGGAAGTCCGCAGGGCACGGTCTGCATTCTGGCGGATGGACACCGAGGGATTTTTCTTCCGGGCGGCCCGCTCGTCGTCCTCAATGAGCCGGACCTCACCGGCCTTGGCTTTCATCTTCAGCACGCCTGCTTTTAACTGCAGCGTGCCGTCCTTGCCCACGGAGACCACCTCCGCAGGGGTCCGCACGCCGGGGATCTCCACCAGGTCGCCCTCCCGGATGGGACGGCTGGGCTTGGGGATGGGCTCCTGCCGGGCGTCCCGTTTGCTGACGGCGTCCTCCGCCTCGTTGAGCTTACGCCGCAGCGCTGCCCGGGCCTCGTTGTCGTTGAGGGCCCGGTCCGCCTTGGCCTGGGCCTTGCGCATGTCGGAGAGCTCGGCGAACACCTGGTCCGCTGCCGCCCGGGCGTCCCGGACGATGCGTTTGGCCTCCGCCTCGCCCCGGCTGCGGGCATTGTCCTTGGCCCGCTCCATCTGCTCCCGGAACTCCCGGGCCTTGCGGGCGTCCTCCTCCCGCTGGCGGTAGAGGCGCTCCGCCTCCAGCTCCTTTTTCTCCAGAGCCTGGCGCTTCGCCTCCAGCTGGGTGAGGACGTCCTCAAACCGGACGCTCTCGCCGCTCATCTGGGCCTTGGCATCCTCGATGACGTCCGCAGGCAGGCCCAGCCGCTGGGAAATGGCAAAGGCGTTGGACTTTCCCGGGATGCCGATGAGTAGCCGGTAGGTGGGGCGCAAGGTCTCCACGTCAAACTCGCAGGAGGCGTTCTCCACCCCCGCCGTGGTCATGGCGAAGGTCTTGAGCTCGGCATAGTGGGTGGTGGCGGCGGCCCGGGCCCCCAGGGCCCGCACCCGCTGGATGATGGCGATGGCCAGCGCCGCGCCCTCCACCGGGTCTGTACCGGCTCCCAGCTCGTCGAAGAGGATGAGACTGCGGCGGTCCGCCTCCTGCAAAATACTCACGATATTAACCATATGTGCCGAGAAAGTGGACAAGCTCTGCTCGATGCTCTGCTCATCGCCGATGTCCGCCAGCACCCGCTCATACACGGAGATGACGCTGCGGTCCCCCACGGGAATGTGGAGGCCGCACTGGGTCATGAGGGTCAGGAGGCCCAATGTCTTGAGGGTGACGGTCTTGCCGCCGGTGTTGGGGCCGGTGATGACCAGGGTGTCAAAGGTGTCCCCCAGCTGGATGTCGATGGGCACCGCCTGCTTGGGATCCAGCAGCGGATGGCGGGCCTTGCGCAGGTAGATGACACCGTCCCGGCGGACCTCCGGCCGGGCGGCCTCCATCTTGTAGCTCAACTGGCCCCGGGCGAAGATCACGTCCAGGTGCACCAGGGCGTCGTAGTCCCACTGGATATCCTCCCGGTGGGCGGCAGCCTCGGCGGAGAGCTCCGCCAGGATCCGCTCAATCTCCTTTTGCTCCTTGGCCTGGAGCTCGATATACTCGTTGTTGGCCTGCACTACCCCCATAGGCTCCACAAAGAGGGTGGCGCCGGTGGAGGAGATATCGTGGACCAGGCCCGGCAGGTCCCCCTTGTGCTCCGCCTTCACCGGCACCACGAAGCGGCCGTCCCGCTGGGTGATGATGGTCTCCTGGAGGATCTTGGCGTAGCTGGGGGAGGAGATGACCCGCTGGAGGATCTGGCGGCTCTTGGCCTGGGCCGCCCGCATGTGCCGTCGGATATCCGCCAGCTCTGGGGAAGCGGCGTCCGCCACGGTGTCCTCGTCAGGCAGGCACCGCTTGATCTTCTCCTCCAGGAAGCGGTTGCCGTGGAGGGACAAAAACAGGTGGTCGATGGCGGTTTTCTCTGCCGCGTCGGCGTTGAAGTACTCCTTGCACCGGCGGGCGGCGGTCAGCAGGTCCGCGATGGTCAGCAGCTCGTGGGGATTGAGGCTGCCGCCCCGGTCCGCCCGGTCCAGGGCCTCCGCCACCGGCTTGACGCCGGAAAAGGAGGGACTGCCCCGCAGACCCATCATCTGCCGGGCCGCGTCCGTCTGATCCAGCAGGCGCAGTACCTCCTCCGGCTCCGTCTCCGGCCGCAGGCGGCGACAGCGGGCCTTGGCCTCAGCACTGACCGCCTGCTCCGCCAGAAGCTCCAGCACCCGGGGCAGTTCCAGGGTGCGGATGGATTTTTCAAACAGTTCGCTCATAGCTCTATCTCCTGTCAAGTGAGATGCACTTGATGGTCATTCATAAAGATAAGGGTTGGGGATTTCCAGCACCCAGGGCATGGTGTGCTCGAATTCCATCTGGAAGCAGGGCCGGGGGAAGTCGTCGGGCAGCAGGTCGCAGTCATTCTTGAAGCCAACGGAGAACCCCGCCCCCAGATCGTACCACCCCGCCGGGAACCCCTCATAGTCCCCGGGCCGGGAGAAACCTTCCAAAACGGTACCCACCAGATGGTACCACCCGCCGCCGGAGAGGTCTTTCTCCGTGCCCTGGTAGTACATAAGCTCCCCCGGCTTCTCCGGGTCCAGGCCCAGGGTATGGAAGAAGTCCTTCACCGCTTGGGGAAGCTTCCCCACCGCCGCCGCAAAGTTCCGGCACCCGTCGCACTCGCAGGTGATCCAGGGCCCGGGATGGGCGGCGTAATACGCCCGGGTGGCTTCCACATCCACCGCTAGGCGGTAGTTTCCCAGGACAAATTCTGTCAAGTTTCGTTCCATATCGTATAATTCTATCAAAATAATACAAATTGTATCTTATTGAGTGGGCAAATCCGGGGGCTGGAGGCTCTTGTAAAAGTCCAGCGTCCGAAAGCCCCGCTCCAGCTGAGCGGCCAGAAATGCCTCCGCCGCCCCCGCCAGACGCTCCATGGCCTTGCCCTCCAGGGTGAAGCTGTAAAGCCGTTTGGGATGCCCGTAGATGATATGCCGCAGCGCCGCCAGAGAGTCCCGGCAAAGGGGCATGGAGAGGGCACTCTCCTTCACGCCGCACTTGCGGCAGCGCAGTACACCCTGCACCACATCCAGCAGCGGCTCCTCCGGGTCCGGGCAGCCGCAGTAGGCGCACCCGTCTGCCAGGGGCTCGTATCCGGCAAGGCATAATAGCTTCAGCTCAAAAGCCGCCTTCACCAATGCGTGGGGCCGGTGCAGGGCGGAGAGGGCATAGAGCCCGTTGAGCAGGTGGCGCAGCAGCTCCGGCGCCGGAGACTCCTCACTGGTAACGGCCTCCGTCAGCTCTGCGAAGTAAAAGCCCAGGGCCATGGCCTCCAGGTCTCCCCGCAGGCCGTTGAACAGCTCCAGTGTGGTGCCCTCGTTGGCGTAGTACCACTCCCCCTTTTGGTAGAGGGTCCACTCGGACCATACCAGGGGCTGGGCAGCGGCGGCAAATTTGCAGCCCTTGCGGCGGGCGCCCCGGGCGATGACGGCGATGCGTCCCCGCTCCGCTGTCAGCACCGTCAAAATTTTGTCCGCTTCCTTGGTCTGCGTCTCCCGCAATACGACGCCCCGAAGCACCAGATACGGCGTGGACGCCACGCGCGCTCCCTCCCTATGTAGCCGGGGACAAGGCCCCGGGATCGTTTGGTTCACTGTGCGGCAGGGGGCTGATCGCCCTCCTCCGCCGTCCGGTAGAGCATGTAGGCCAGCGGCTCTCCCGTCATACAGAACAGTTCCCAATAGGATTCGGCGTCCATGTCTGAGACCTCCTTTTAGGGATAGTCTTCCGAAAAACGTCGAATCCTATGGGTGGAAATATGCGGATGCAGCTTCAAAACATGACGCCGCCTCCGGCCTTACTCGTCCTGATAACCGAAGCTGCGGACGTAATTCATATTGTCCCGCCAGTTTTCCTTGACCTTCACCCAGGTCTCCAGATACACCTTGGTGCCCATGAACTTCTCCATGTCGTGGCGGGCCAGGGAGCTGACCTTTTTCAGCATGGCCCCCTGCTTGCCGATGATAATGCCCTTGTGGCTGGCCTTTTCGCAGTAGATGGTGGCGTCCACGTCGATGACGCCGGAATCCCGCTCGGAAAAGCGGTTGATCTCCACGGCGGTGCCGTGGGGGATCTCCTTATCCAGACAGAGCAGCAGCTTCTCCCGGATGATCTCCCCCATCACCTGCCGCTCCGGCTGGTCGCTGGTCTGGCCGTCCGGAAAGAGCTGGGGGCCCTCCTGGGCGTACTTGCGCAGCTCGCCCATGAGATCCTCCAGGCCGGAGCCGCTGTGGGCGGAGATGGGGATGATGGCGTCAAAGCCGTCCCAGGCCTCGTTGTAGGCGGCGATCACCGGCAACAGCGCGGCGGGCTCAACGGTGTCGATCTTATTGATGCACAGAATGCAGGGGATGTGCTCCTCTCGGATGCGGTTGATGAGGGAGAGCTCCGGCCCGCCCACATGGGCGATGGGCTCCACCAGCAGCAGGGCGCAGTCCACGTCGGAGAGGCTGGAGGTGACGACCTTCACCATATACTCGCCCAGGGCGGAGCGGGGCTTGTGGAGGCCCGGGGTGTCCAGCAGGATATACTGGGTGTCCTCCCGGTTCACCACGCCGTAAATCCGGTTGCGGGTGGTCTGGGCCTTGTTGGAGACAATGGCCACCTTCTCCCCCACCAAGGCGTTGGTGAGGCTGGACTTACCCACGTTGGGCCGTCCGCAGACCGTGATCATGGCGACGTTTTTGATGTTAGACATAGGTGATCCTCAACTTTCTTTGATTTGAGCAATTTATTTGTATGAAGTTTTCAGCTGGAAACGATTTCTTTTACCGCTCCAGGACCTTTTTCAGATACTGGCCCGTGAAGCTCTCCGGGCAGGCAGCCACTTCCTCGGGGGTGCCGGTACAGACAATGGTGCCGCCGCCGTCGCCCCCCTCGGGGCCCAGGTCGATGAGATGGTCGGCGCACTTGATGACGTCCAGATTGTGCTCGATGACCACCACGGTGTTGCCGGTGTCCACCAGGCGCTGCAAAACCTCCAGGAGCTTGCGCACATCGTCGCTGTGGAGGCCGGTGGTGGGCTCGTCCAGAATATAGATGGTGCGGCCGGTGGCCTGCTTACTGAGCTCCGTGGCCAGCTTCACCCGCTGGGCCTCGCCGCCGGAGAGCTCCGTGGAGGGCTGGCCCAGCTTCACATACCCAAGGCCCACGTCCTGGAGGGTCTGGAGCTTGTTGCGGAGCCTCGGCAGGGCGGAGAAGAACTCCACCGCCTCGTCCACCGTCATCTCCAGCACGTCGGCGATGCTCTTGCCTTTGTAGCGGACCTCCAGGGTCTCCCGGTTGTAGCGCTTGCCCTTGCAGACCTCGCAGGGAACGAAGATGTCCGGCAGGAAGTGCATCTCGATCTTCAGCACGCCGTCGCCGGAGCAGGCCTCGCACCGGCCGCCCCGGACGTTGAAGGAGAACCGGTCCGGGCCGTAGCCCCGGCTCTTGGCCTCCGGCGTGGAGGCAAAGAGATCCCGGATGTCGTTGAAAAGCCCCGTATAGGTGGCGGGGTTGGAGCGGGGCGTGCGGCCGATGGGGCTCTGGTCGATGTCCACCACCTTGTCCAGGTACTCGATGCCCTCGATGCGATCGCACTTGCCGGGATGGACCTTCATGCGCATGAGCTCCGCCCCCAGGCGCTTGAAGAGCACCTCGTTGACCAGCGACGACTTGCCGGACCCGGAGACGCCGGTGACCACCGTGAAGGTCCCCAGGGGGAAGGTAACGTCAATGTGCCGGAGGTTATTCTCCGCCGCGCCGATGACTTTCAGGAATTTCCCGTTGCCTGCCCGGCGCTCCGTGGGGACGGGAATCTTCTTCTTTCCGGAGAGGTACTGACCTGTGAGGCTATTGGGATTTGCCATGACCTCCTCCGGCGTGCCGGCGGCCACCACTTCGCCGCCGTGGACGCCGGCGCCAGGGCCGATGTCGATGAGGTAGTCGGCGGCGCGCATGGTGTCCTCGTCATGCTCCACCACCAGGAGGGTATTGCCCAAGTCCCGGAGGTTTTTCAGCGTGGCCAGGAGCTTGTCGTTATCCCGCTGGTGCAATCCGATGGAGGGCTCGTCCCGGATATAGAGGACCCCCATCAGGGACGAGCCGATCTGGGTGGCCAGGCGGATGCGCTGGCTCTCGCCGCCGGAGAGGGTGGCGGCGGAGCGGCTGAGGGTCAGGTACCCCAGGCCCACAGACTGCAAAAAGCCCAGGCGGGACTTGATCTCCTTTAAGATCCGGGCGGCAATGCGCATCTGCTGCTCCGTCAGTTCCAGCTTTTCACACCAGGCAAGCTCGTCGGTGACGGACATCTCCGTAAAGGAGAAGATGTCCAAGTCTCCCACCGTCACCGCCAGAGACTCCTTTTTCAGGCGGCGGCCCTTGCACTCCGGGCAGGGGCACTCCCCCATGAGCTCCTCCAGCTCCTTGCGGCTGGCGTCGGACTGGGTCTCCCGGTAGCGGCGCTCCACGTTGTTGCAGATGCCCTCAAAGGGCTGCTGCAAGACCCCCTTGCCCCGGGGCTGGTCGTAGTGGAGCTCCAGCTTCTCCCCGCCGGTGCCGTAGAGGATGATATCCCGCACCGCCTCCGGCAGCTCCTGCCAGGGGGTGGTGAGCTTGAAGCCGTATTTCTTGGACAGGGCGTCAAAGTACATCCGGGAGATACCGTCGCCCCGGATGTTGTTCCAGCCGCTGGCCTGGATGGCCCCCTCCAGAATGGAGAGCGTGGGATCCGGCACCACCAGGGTAGGGTCCACCTTCAGCTGACTGCCCAGGCCCGTGCAGGTGGGGCAGGCGCCGAAGGGATTGTTGAAGGAGAACATCCGGGGGGTGAGTTCCTCGATGGAGATGCCGCAGTCCTCGCAGGCGTAGTTCTGGGAGAACATCAGGTCCTGCTCCTCCCGCAGGAGGTTGATGACCACCAGTCCCCCGGAGAGATTGGAGGCGGTCTCCACACTGTCCGTCAGGCGCTGCTGGATGTCCGGCCGGATGATGAGCCGGTCCACCACCACCTCGATGGAGTGCTTCTTGTTCTTCTCCAGCTTGATCTCCTCGTCCAGCTCGTAGAGGTTCCCGTCCACCCGGACCCGGACATAGCCGGAGCGCTTGGCGTCCTCCAGCACCTTGGCGTGCTCGCCCTTTTTGCCCCGGACCACCGGCGCCATCACCTGGATGCGGGTGCCCTCAGGGAGGGCAAGCACCTGGTCGATGATCTGGTCGATGGTCTGCTGGCGGATCTCCTTGCCGCACTTGGGGCAGTGAGGCGTGCCCACCCGAGCCCAGAGAAGGCGCAAATAGTCGTAGATCTCCGTCACCGTGCCCACGGTGGAGCGGGGGTTCTTGCTGGTGGTCTTCTGGTCGATGGAGATGGCGGGGGAAAGTCCCTCGATATAGTCCACATCGGGCTTGTCCATCTGGCCCAGGAACATCCGGGCATAGGAAGAGAGGCTCTCCACGTACCGCCGCTGGCCCTCGGCATAGATGGTGTCGAAAGCCAGGGAGGACTTGCCGGAGCCGGAGAGGCCCGTCATCACCACCAGCTTGTCCCGGGGGATGGTGACGTCGATATTTTTCAGGTTGTTGACCCGGGCGCCCTTGACGATGATCTTATCCTGCATATACGTGTTTGTCTCCTTTTGTGTTTCATGGAAACGCGCTATACCGGGACAGCTGAAGGTTCCCGCCTCCCGGTGCGTTTCGATTCACTCCACGATGAGGTCTGCCGTTTCGGCTCCCAGCAGTTCCAGCAGGGGGCCGGGGGCTAACTCCACCTGGGCGCCGATCTTTCCGGCGGAGATATAGATGGTGTCGTAGTCCGTCACCGTCTTGTGAAACACGGTGGGATAGTGCTTCTTCATGCCCACGGGGCTGCATCCGCCCCGGATGTAGCCGGTGACGGCGTTGATCTCCGCCACGTGTAAAAGCTCGATGGACTTCTCCCCCACCGCCCGGGCAGCTTTTTTCAGATCCAGATTCTCCGCCACCGGCACCTCAAAGACATAGATGCCCTTGGAGGCACCCCGGGCCACCAGGGTCTTGAAGCCCCGGGCAGGGTCCTGCCCCAGGGCCTGGGCTACATGGATGCCGTATTCCCGGGTCCCCTCGGGGCCCTGGCTGTCCTCGTAGAAATGGGCGGTGTAGGGGATCTTCTTCTGATCCAGCACCCGCATGACGTTTGTTTTCTCTTCCTTATGCTTTGCCATACTTCACCTCAAAATATACACGCCGGCCAATACACACACGATCCCGGCGGCGGTGAGGGGGCTCATGGGCTCCCCAAAGAGCACCACACCCGCCACCGACGCCACCACCGGCTCCAGACTTGCCAGGATGCTGGCCTTTCCCGCCTCCACCCGGGCAAGTCCCCGGGTATAGAGGATGTAGGGCAGCACCGTGGAGCACACCACCAGCCCCACCGCCGTCAGAGCCATGGAGGGCTGGGCCAGGGCGGCAAGCTCCGCCGGGCGCACCAGCACCAGGGAGGCCGCCCCCGCAAAGACGAAGGTCCACACGGTGACGGTCATGGGTCCATAGTGGGCCAGGGCATATCGGCCGAAAATGCTGTACAGGGCGTAGTAAAAGCCCGCGCCCAGTCCCAGCGCGATGCCGCCTCCCGTCACCGTCAGCGCCCCGGAGAACACACCGCACACCAGGGCGCAGCCCACTAAGGTCAGCCCCAGGGCCAGCAGCTTCTTTTTGGTGACGGGCTCCCGCCACAAAAGGGCCGAGAGCACCACCACGATGGCCGGGGCGGTATAGAGCAGGATGGACGCCACCGCCAAGGAGCAGATCTCCTGACAGGAGAAATAGCACACGGTGAAGAGCACCACGCTCACCACCCCGGTACCGAAAAAGTACTTCAAATGCTGCCGCTCCACACGGAACACGGAGCGGTCCCGGAGGGCCATCACCGCCGTCAGCAGCACCAGCCCGCCGCAGTTGCGCACCACCACGATGGAGTACGGGGAGAGGCCCCCGGCCATCAGCCGCCGGTTCCAAACCCCGATGATGCCCCACAGGGCCGCAGCCGCCAGAATGCTGGCCGCCGCGCCCCGGGGCGTTTTTTTCGTCTCCGTCTCCATGGTTCCCGTCACTCCTCCGGCCAGACGTCGCCGTTTCCGGTGGGCGTGTAGTAGAAGGTGTCGTTCATGACGCAGATGACGATATCCGGCTGGTAGTCCGTGATATAGTCCCGGAGGGTCTTATCGGTATAGTGCCGCAGGTCCAACGAGCGCATCTCGTCAAAGGAGGTGTAGAGCAGGGTCTCCAGTGCATTGGTGAAGGAGTCCCCGAACACCAGCACGTCCGGCAGCTCCGGCCGGTTGGTCTCCAGGATGGTCTCGGCAAAGTCCCCGCCCATGTAGAGATTGTAGGTGGTGGGCAGGTCCTCCGCCGCCGGGAGCACGTAGAGGGGCTTGTCCGAAAGCTCCCCGTTATCGTACCGGGTATAGGCAATGGGGTCTTTCAACTCCGCGATGACCGCCCGGTCCTCGTTGGGCCAGAGGTTATAGAGCTTACGGTTGCGGGAGCCGATGTAGGGGTTGGGCAGCTCCCGGAAGGTGAAGTCCTCCTCCGTCAGCACCGGCAGATCCCAGCCGTCCGCCGCCAGGGTGTCCAGGATGGAGCGGTAGGCGGCGTAGGCGCCGTAGTAATTGTAGTGGTGGTCCACGGTGGAGTAGTAGTCCGCCGGGTGGCCCAGGTCGTCGTAGACCTCCCCCATGTCCAAAAAGGCGATGCCTTCGTCCTCCAGGGCCTCCCGGAAGATGGTGTCCGCCGCCTCCGCCTCATTTTCGTGGTTATTGAGATAGTCGGGGAACTCATCCTCGAAGTAAATGCGCTGCTCCGGGAAACCCACGAAGTAGAAGCTGCCGCCGCAGTCCTGGATGTGTTGGTTCAGCTTGGAGAAGGGCTCCGACATGGAGCCCACCGTGGCCTCATAGGCGGCAGGGGTGTACTCCGAATAGTCCAGGAAGGGCAAGAGCACATCCTGCGTGGTAACGATGTCGTTGACCACCGGACGGTGCAGCACGTCCATGGAGAGGAAGGTATCCAGCTTCAAGAGCGTAGCCCGGCCGGGGGCGTGGTCGGAGTACCAGGTTTCCAGGCTCTGGGCCAGGCTCCCGTCCAGGATGCCCTCCGCCGTGATCTCCGGCCACTCCGCCAGGGCGCGGTTTTCATAGTAGGCGGAGGTGTTGTTTTTGGAAAAGAGCAGCGTCCCGGCGGGCACCGCCAGAATCACCGCCAGAAAGCAGGCCAGGAAGGCCACTTGGGCAAAACGTTTCATGAATGGGCCCTCCTTTTCAGAACTGGAAATACAAGAACGACGTAAAGGTGGCGCTCAGCAGCCGCAAAATGGACAGGGCCAGCAGCACCCCCGCCAGGAGCTTGGGTCCCCAGAGGAGCACGCCCCGGGTGAGGGCGGTATCGGCCTTGGTGAGTTTTCCCTCCAGCCAGGGCTTTACGGGCAGGGCCGCGGGGATGGCCAAAATCCACTCCCACCTAAATTGCAGCAGGTAGTAAGTAGTCTCCCCGCTCCAGGCGCCGCCGGGGGCAAAGCCGAACATGCCGGAAATCATCTCAAAGGCCTGGGTGAGGGTGGCGGAGCGGAAGAACACCCAGCCCACGATCACCAGCACCAGGGCGTAGAGGTGGCGCACCGCCCCCGGGATCTTTTCCAGTGCCTTGCCCCAGAGGAACCGCTCCCCCAGCAGCAGCGCCGCATAGTAAAGGCCCCAGGCCACAAAGGTCCAGGCGGACCCGTGCCACAGACCCGTCAGCATCCACACCACCAGGATGTTCATAACCTGTCGGCCCCGGGCGCAGCGGTTGCCACCCAGGGGAATGTACACATAGTCCCGGAACCAGAAAGAGAGGGTCATGTGCCAGCGGCGCCAGAACTCTCCGGCGGAACGGGTGATGTAGGGGTAGTTGAAGTTTTCCGGCAGCCGGAAGCCAAAGACCCGGCCCAGGCCGATGGCCATGTCCGTGTAGCCGGAGAAGTCGAAGTAGAGCTGCAGGGTGTACCCCACGGCGCCAATCCAGGCAAGGCCCACCGTCAGCCGGTCGCCGGAGGCAAAGGCCGCATCCGCCGCCTGGCCCAGGGCGTCCGCCAGCAGCAGCTTCTTGGCAAGGCCGAAGCAAAACCGGGGGAGGCCCGCGGTGAC
>UMIY01036095.1_pt1 | contig 33623 bp, 31 predicted proteins | sample 1965921 | NCBI WGS metagenome assembly UMIY01 (sample SAMEA4836134, study PRJEB28245) | human gut metagenome | biome: gut microbiome; material: fecal sample | place: Denmark | collected 2008
CAAAAAGTGTTACATTGGAATTGCCAAGAAAGCATCCGATTCATAATACTAATGACTTTTCAACAGATCCAAAAACTCTTAAGTCTGGCGCAGTACGCGCCCAAGGAGGAACAAAACGAAATAGCAAATCTTCTGACCGAAGCCGCAACGCAGCACCCCGAAACCGAGGGTGCATTACGCTTTACGCAAAAGGACTATTTAAAAATGCCGAGAAAATTCAGACAATTATTCAAAACTCAGGGATTAACGGCGAGAGTTTACCGCCGCCAAACCAGCTCCAAACTCAAACATTATAACTACGAAATAAGACTACGCTCGGATGGATATAATATCTATGCCTGCGCCGACAATCTTACAGAAGCTAAGCAGAAGTTTATCCAAAAGCTCAACGAATATGAAAAACTTGGCGAAGAACAGAAAGCCGTACCCACGACTTTCTCGAAGTTTGCCGAATACTTTTTCAATAAATTTTACAGCCGCAAAGTATCCGAAAGCACGTTGAGAGTAGCAAAAAATCAATTCAAAAACCACCTCTCCCCTTACTTCAAGGATACGGCGTTAAAACGTATAACGCCAAACCTTTGTCAGGAGCTCATAGACAGGCTCGAAGCCGAGGGTAAAGGCAAGACCGCTGAAGACGTTCACAGCCTTTTGAATATCATTTTCAAGGCTGCTATAAAGCACGGGCTGATTACCAATAATCCGATAGACATGGTCGTGCACAACAAACATGAACGCGAACACGGAAAGGCCTTGACGAAGGATGAAGAACGGCTGTTGCTCTCATCCACGGCAGGGAGTCCATACCAGCTTATGTTCGCGATTGCGCTTTATACAGGTTTAAGACCTAATGAGTATAAAACCGCGCGCATTGAAGGCAACTTTATAGTCGCCAATAACAGCAAAAGAAAGAACGGCAAAACAGAGCTCAAAAAGATACCCATAACGCCGATGTTAAAACCTTATCTCGATGGCGTTACGGAATTAAAATTTACTCGCCTTGAACAGATACGCAATAAATTCAATGCTATTCTTCCGGGACACCGGCTTTATGATTTGCGCACTACTTTCTACACCCGCTGTATGGAATGCGGCGTTGCGGACGCCGCCATTAAGAAATTTGTAGGACATACTCTTGGCGGGCTTGCAGATACATACGCAGACCTTTCGGACGAGTTCTTATTCAGGGAAGGACAAAAACTCCTTTACTGACGGGCTTTGCAGGCAAAAGTTTGCGACAATTTTTGCGACAAATCGCATATTAAATTGTACCTTTCGCACTACTAACAAGCGGTGGCACATAAAATTTGAAGTCTTATTTTGCTCTCTGATTTTTGTCATATTACACTAAAAAACCGCTCTTCCCGAGCAAAAACCTTGCGACAAAAAAGATAAAACAAGCGGAGCAAAATATCTTAAAAACACATGAAAAATGACCGTTTTCGGCTTGAAAACGGTCATTTTAGGTTGAAATCCGGCAATTTCCTATCCTCCCGGGCGCTCTGTGCCAAGTACTTTCGGCGTAGACGAGCTTAACTTCTGTGTTCGGAATGGGAACAGGTGGATCCTCGTCGCCATTATCACCGGAATGGCTCCGCTTGTTGGACTTGAAGCGATTGACCGATTTTAAAAATACCCAAAAATGAGACATTTTTAAGCGAAAATGGCTCAAAATTGCCCGTTTTTAGCCCCTTGAAATTTTTATGCTCAACTTATGCTCAACTGGCTCAACAAACTATTAAAAAGAATTTATACGGGAAAATAAGAGCATTTCAGAGCCGCCAATCACTTAACAATTTAAATTTCTATTTACCAAAAAGTTATCAGTGTGGTATTTCAGTAAATAAATTCGCCACACCTGTTGACTTTTAACTTATTTTAGGTTATACTCTATTTATCAAAAAGTTATCAAATGCAGTTTTCGGTAATCAGGAGGACGGTATGCAAGAGATCAAGCGTGAACGATATATAGAACAACTTGTTGCAAGGCGCGAAAACGGCTCGATCAAAGTCATCACCGGCATACGGCGGTGCGGCAAAAGCTATATCTTGTTCAACCTTTACAGAGATCATCTCCTCTCCACGGGCGTAAGAGAGAGCCAGATTATAGCCCTTGCCCTCGACGATGAAAAGAACAGAAAATATCGCAACGTTGACGTACTCTACGATTATCTTACTGCGGCAACCTCCGGCGATGAAAAAATGTACTACATCTTTTTGGATGAGGTTCAATTTGCAATTACCGCCGAAGAGATGAAGAGCGGTGACATAAGACTGTACGGTGTGCTGAACGGACTTCTGCGGCAGCAGAACGTTGACATATATGTAACGGGCAGCAACTCCAAATTTTTATCTTCGGACGTGCTGACCGAATTCAGGGGACGAGGAGATGAAGTGAGGATCTATCCCCTCTCCTTTGCCGAATTTATGTCTGCCTATGACGGCGACAAGTATGAAGGATTCGACGAATATTCTATGTACGGCGGACTGCCGCTCATTTTAAGCAGAAACAGCGACGAGCAAAAGAGCAAATATCTGAACGACTTGTTTGAGGAAACATATAAAAAGGACGTGATTGACCGCTATAAACTACGCGGCGACACCATTCTCGATACCCTTGTGGATATTCTTGCTTCGGCGGTAGGTTCGCTGACAAACCCTACAAAACTTGCCGACACCTTCAATTCGCACGGCATTAAAACGAATAAGAACACTATTGCTGCCTATATTGACTACCTGAAGGACGCCTTTATTATTTCGCAAGCGAAAAGATACGACATCAAAGGCAAAAAATATATAGGCTCGCCCTATAAGTTCTATTTCACCGACATAGGACTGCGCAATGCGCGGCTAAATTTCCGTCAGCAGGAGCAGACGCACATTCTTGAAAATATTATTTACAACGAACTTTTGGTGCGCGGCTTCAATGTTGACGTGGGCATTGTTGAATACCGCAAACGCGGCGAGGACGGCAAACTGATTGAAGTTAAAAATGAAGTCGATTTTGTATGCAACAAGGGCAGTAAAAAATATTATATTCAGTCCGCCTTCGCCATTCCCGATAAGGAGAAGATGGAGCAGGAACAGGCGTCGTTTGACCACATAGCCGATTCCTTCAAAAAGATTATCGTATTACAGCAACACACTAAGCCTTGGAGAAATGAAAAGGGCTATCTGATTATCAATGTAATAGATTTCCTCCTTAATCCTGATAGTTTGGAATTATAAATTTCATAGAAAGTTAAGCGCCCTGCCGAAAAATTCGGCAGGGCGCTTATTATATGCTTCATTTTTAAATTTTAAAAACTTGTATTAGCCTATGTAAATATTCTGGGTCCTAAATACCACGTTATATATACAGTAAATTACTATTAATTATTTTATGGTTTTAGTATATTGCCCGCAATACACTTACATAATCCAAATCAGAAACCTTTATAAGAGAACGTCGACCATTTTTAAATTCAATTGAAATTATATATACCTTCTTGTTTAACGAAGAACTTATTGCCGATGCTGCACCCAGAGTTCCAAACACTGCTCTACCTATAGCTCCTTTTACTAATGTACTCCAAAATGGATGTCTATTAACATCACTAATTATCTCAAATCTAGCAACTACTGATTTATTTACTTTTATCCTTTGTAGCCAATGCGTGAAATAACATTTACCCCAGTAAGCAACTACGTTGTAATTCTTATAATCACCAGCTATAACCTTGCCCTTGTTCATATTTACTACCACCTTATTTGCACTAATGTACCTTGAATAGTGATTGCCATAGTTACTCTAAGTGCGAGTTTATCTATAACTTTTTGACAGCAATTCTGTATGACTGCCATCAATTCGTTGGAAGTAACCGCAATGCGGGATTCAAAACTCAAAACCCTATTACTTTGCAGAAGAGCATCCTCCAGCAATTCACACAACTCGTATGTCGCATCAACGACTGTTTGTTGAGGAACAGCGGTAACCGCATGTTCGTTCACATAAGAAAGATCACAAGAAGGTACATCTTCCGTATTCCATTGATGCGTTTTTCTCATTTCGCTATCCGAACAATTGAAATAGCATAAATTATATGGCTTTACTTTTCTCCCATTTGCACCGAGCATGAAAGTAACATCTAAGTGGTAGCTCTGATTATTAATTTGCACAATATTCCAAGCATGCGGGCCGATTTGCCCCGTGCTTGCATCTTTTGCGGTTCCATTAACTATTATAGTGGTTATGCCGCACCAATTTAACAATAGCTTCGCTGCTTTGGCTATCCCACTACATTGTCCTATTTTATCGACCAAAACCGTCGCAGCATTTTGATTTAAAATGTTATTTATTTTATAAGTAGTATTTTCTATGATATATTCGCAAACGACTTTTTCTCTCTCAATATCAGTTTTACAAAAACGCATTTTGTTTGCAAATTCTCTTTTGATCTTTTCTAATACTGAGTCATATCTATCAATTTGCAATCTGCTAAACAAGTTCTGCAATATTAGTTCGGCTTTTACACCCAAGATACTTATTGTTCGCGTTACCTGCACTTTAGGTGGCAAATAATATAACTCAGGATGATCGTTTATAATTGCAACGTATATTTTATTTAACTTATTGGGCGAAAAACTACTACATGACACATGCTCCCCATAGTTGTAAAAAGAATCAACTAACTTATCATAAAGAGCCTGTTCCCTATTTGTTAATTTCTCTCGCCAATAATAACTCTGCATAATTTTTTCGTAATATTCTTCCTTTTTATTTAAAGGCTTATCGTTTCTTATTATCGTACTTACTACCTGTTGATGTGCGCTTTCTGCTGTCGCTCGAATCAGCACTCACGTCGGAGATTGTTCCTTTAACCTCACCTGAATTGCCACAAACCGTACAAGTGAAATTAGATTTCCCATTCCAACACGTAAGTTCGCCACAAACGCTACACTTTACAAAATTACTATTACCGCAAGATGGGCATTTTAGGTTTCCTATATAGAACTGTCCTGTAAAATTTCCATTCGACGATCCGCTTCCAATTTTGAAAGATTTCAGCCCAATAGAACTACTCGACTGCTTTCTATGACTATTCTTTAATGATATTTTTTCAAAAAACGATAAATTAGACATTGCTTCAGATCGAATACCATACCAATGCCCATGTAATCTTTCTTCAAAATACGCCTTATATCGCCCTTTCCCATTTTGACAATATATTATTAGGTTAATAATGCGCCCCATATATTTTCTCCTTCCCTTGATAAACTATCTAGGAAGTCCCTGCTTAATATACTCTAGGGTTTCATCATGATCAGTGCGAAGCGAAACCATTAGATTGAACGCCCCTATCTCCTTAAGATCAAATTTTTCAAACAGTCCTTGCGCCGTATAGCCATCTATAACGACATAAGGTTTATTAGGGAATGTCTTATTTTGAAACCAATACAAAAATTCTCTATAAATATCCTTTTGGGATTTCAAATTCTCTAGCATTGCAGAAGCAACTTCGTCACTATATCCTAATTCTTTTGTAAAGTAATTTAAAATTTTTTGTTCCATAATAGTTACCTCAAATCCTATTTACTATGCTTGTAGCATATTGCCTTGCATCTCTTTCTACTGGCTGATTACGATACCGAAGCGGATCATCTTCATATCGAATATAATTACCTGGTCTTAAATTATTAGCAAAAACTCTATCTTGTTCCGTCTGAGGATTCGCCGCCCGTTCACGCTGCCAAGCGTGGCGTAGTTCATGAGCAACCGTATCGGCTGTTTCCCGTGCATCATCTAATGTGTATGTATTTATATTTATAGAATTATCTTGTGGCCGATAAAAGCCATAACTTATTGATTTGCCAGGTTCTCTGTAATAATATTTTATACTCGGTGGATTTGTCAACTGTAAATCGCTTGTAACGCTATCGGCGAGATCCTTAATACTATTTTTGCGCACTTCCTCGGAACTTGTTGCCCAAGATTCATTTTTGAAATCACCTATTACATCATCTATACTTCTTGAACTTGTATCATGCCGACTATACGCATTGGCATTAGACGATGATTGAGCCGCGCCCGTGTTGATATATTCTATAATTGCTTGTTGAAGTTTCTTTACTTTTTCTTTAGCATTGCCAAGATGACTTCCTATGACCAATATGTTTCGTGAGGCACGCTCTATTATATCTCCCAATTGGGTGTATTTTTTATCATTCCAATCAGTACCTGCCTGAAAATATGCACGTCGTAAATCTACGACAGCATCTTCCAAGCCGCCGCGTGCATTTTGTAACACCGTTATAATTGAGGCAATGACTTCCTCAGAAACTGATACTTTTGACATAAAGAATCCAAGCCGCCATATACAAATTCTGTTTATTCCTCTTCACCAAACTCACGGGTTAATTCATATTCTCTTGCTGTATTCTGCAATCTTCGCGTCTGTTCCATATTTTGAGCATTTTCTGCTTGCATTCGCGCAGAAAACGCATCATATAATGAGCAATTATCTGACGAAAAACTTGTATGCACATAACTATCAAGAGCCGAAATCGTTTTTTCTAGAACATTCGCCATTTGATCACCATCGCCACTTCCGCCACTTGATGCAATTTTTTTGAACGCCGTGACAAACTCCTCTTTGGAAGATTTGTAAACTGCTATCTGCTTTTTCAAATTGTCTAGCTCTATTTTTAGTTCTTCAAGCTGTTTTCTCTTTTCTTGAGCATTACGACGCATCGAATCAGGACCGTAAGCATCCATGCTATATGGTCTACCTTGCGCTCTCGCCTCTTCAAATTCGCGAAGCTGCCTATCATAGTCGGCTTGTTTTTCGTTTGCTTCTCTTTCAAGGCGTGATATTTCGCTCTCCAATAAAGCAACCTTTGCACAACCTCTTTGATACGCAGTTTTTATTTCTGATTCCACGCTAGATAAAGCTTTCTCGCAATTCAAAAAGCCATTGTTCGCCGCATTTTGCAATTTTTGAAGTCCGTATTTTATTTTTTTCACGGACTCTATCTCAACATTAGCGCCTGCCATTTAATCCTCTTAATTGCCAAGATAATTTCTAAGATCTGCTTCCATTTTTTTAATTTTCTGGATTGCAGACTCCAGCTCTGAAATCGGAGCTTTAATCGCGCCCACAGCTTGACTAATGACCGTTCCAAGTTGTTGATATTTTGTATCATTCCATTCACTTCCGGCCGCGCGATAAGCTGTTTGTAATGCCTGTGCCGCCGCTGTTTCTTGTTGAATAACCTTTCTAATTTGATTTGCCATTTGGTTTAATGCTTCGGGGGATCCTTGTACTCTTGCCATTTTTATATCCTCGTTTTAGTTAAATTTTATTTTAGAATAACGATTTGTTATATCAATCAATTCATCAATGATATGGTTCACTTCCCTACAACCGCTGTCAACATCTTCACGACATTGATAAATTCTTTGAAGCGCATCAATAAACGATCCGCACTGCTCATCGTTCCAATTACTTGAAATGGTTGATTGAAGGCTTTTAAATCTTTCTATTCTTTCATTAAATTCTTTTTGCAATGTGTTAATAGCATTTTTTAAGTTCAACAAACTTTCAGTATCTGATTTTATCATTCCCATATATTCTCTTACTCCTCCATTTCTCGTACGATATACTCTAATCTTTGTAAAATCTGATTAACACGAAACAGTTCATTCCCTGTCTTGTCCAGTTTAATTACAATTTCATTTATCCTTTGCCTGCATTTTCGAAATTTTGGTGAGCTGTTCCCTTTTTCCGTTTCTTGAACTACAGATTTCATTTGCCCTGTAATCATGTGAATCTTGGAGGCAGCGTGACTTAGTTCTGTTACACCTTGATGAATTATAGCTGAATCTGTTTGCATAATAAACCTCCAAATTTTTTATTTATCCAACAATTTTAGGATATGAATACGGTTTAAATTGTAACGTGCGTTTAATTCCGTCGGTAAACACAGCCGTTATGTTATTCATGTTTGATACATGGACGCCATCAATCAAATCATCACTATCTTTATCGCTTATCGCAAAAACAATTCTGTTGGTCAGTTTACTTAAAATTCCCGAACCATAATGCAGAACATCTTTAACCGTTTGATACTCGTTGCAAGTAATGACAAAATACATTCCATACGCGTAACCAAGCTCAATAAGTTCTTTTATAGCCGACGAATAATCAATCGTATCTGATGAGTCCCCAAAATTAAAATCAAGACCGCCGTCATCTTTTTCTGGAGCGATATATCTGTCTTCTTCTATATAGTCATCGCGATTTATAAAATCGCCTTTTAACATCATAGCCAGAATGTCGATATACTGCAGACCGTTAATTACCACAATGTTACGTTCCGAGGAAGCAGAACTGCTTTTTCTTCTGCTTTTAAATTCGCTATATAAATTTTCAACGCACAATAGGCAATCTTTTCTTGTGGCAACTATATTTGAATCGGGGTTAAGATCCAAGCAAGCCTTTATATGCGGATCTATTGCCTCATCGAAGAAAGCGTTGCCATCAAAATAATGGAGTACTGTATTGGAATAGGTAGAGGCTCCCACAACTATACTTGATATAATCTGAGCCATCAACCCCGCATCTGACCCGACAACCAGTAAGTTATTATTCTTTTTCTTATTGAAAACTGCCTGTACCGAAGATTCAATTTTAATAGGCTCACCTATATCTATTGCAATATCGGCACCGATACTGTTTTTATAAGTATCTAATAATGTCATCGGATAATCGGGAACCCTTTTACCTTCAAACACTTTAAGCGTCGTTGTATATTTACCCTTACAAAGTTCTGCAATGGTCGACAATAATTGCTTCTGCTCGCTTTCAGAGCAGTAAGCAACTCTAAATCCGCTATTGCCCGCTTCTGTATATTCAGGGTTATATACAGCGGTGCCAATGGCGCCCTTCATTTTCATGAGAGCGTCTTGCGCATTCGCATCGCCAAAAATATATCGGGCATCCTCCTCTCCACACTTTAAGCCGATTCTAATACGCATTTGCTCAATTGTAGAATTACTTAATGTTGTCTTTTCCCTTATCGAACGCAACGACTGGGTTGCCATTACTAAATGAATGCCAAAAGCTCTACCTTCAGTAACAATTTTATTCGCGAGTTCAGCGCAATGCAATGCAACTTTTCTATTTGCATTCTCGTTAAATAGTATTTGAAACTCGTCCATCACAACAAGAATTCGCGGCAACTTGTTTCCTGTCGCTGTAACATAAGACTTAATACTTGTATGTTCTCCACTATCTTTAAATAGCTGACTTCTTCTTGTCTGTTCTTCAACAAGTTCCATCAGAATGCTTTCACCAAACTCTTGCAAAGCGTCTAATGCTAAAAGTTCTATATGGGGAACAGGGACCGTTTCATATACTTTAAATTCTGTTCCGCTTTTGAAATCCATTAAATATAGATTCAGCTCATCAGGAGAATAATTTATGAGGGCACTCATAATCAGCGTATGCAATAAAGTTGACTTACCTGAGCCCGTTGCTCCAGTTATAAGTGCATGCTGCGAGCTTCTTTTCCCAAATTCTATACACTGTATAGCAGATCCACCCCCCTTTCCAACAGGCAACGAAATACCTTCAGCAGATTTCAAAGAGAAAAAATCTCCATTTTTTACAACTGATGTAAATGGTATACCTCTTGATAATTTTTTCTTTAGCGCTTGCTCGTATTGAACAAAATAATTGTCTATAACCTGTTGCTGCGGCAATTCAACAGGCAAAACCACCATGCCACTATTTTCTAAAATCAAAAAACCATTTTTTTGCGTTAAGCAAATAGACTCGCTCTTTATATTTTGTATAACTGGCGACAGATCTCTATAGCTAACGCTACTCATCTCATTGGCATTAAAGCATAATGCGACAAAAATCCCACACCTATTTGCATTTTTTATGATACTTAAAAGATACTCAAACGCCCTATCATCAACGGCCTTAGGAAAATCAAAGATACAAACCATTTTGACCGGTAACGGATTTTCAGGTGTTGCTTTATTATATTCATATAAGTTTTTATACCTATTAGAGAGCTTTTGCTGAATAACAGAATCGACATATTGATTTAATTCTGTTAAACGTGCTAAAATGTCCTCACTTGATGTAAAAATCTTTTTGGAGAACAAGTCAGGCATTTGTGAATATAAATTTAAAAAAGAATATACACTATTACCACGACGCTCCGGATCAATTATAGATAATTCAAGCCCGTTGATTGGAAGCTGCCTTAAAAAACAATATATAAGTTGGTTTATCCAGCTTATAGCAGCCTCCTTATCATTCATTGCAGAAGGTGTTATAAAAACACTTTGGCAAGAACTTAATTGTAATGTCCAGGGTAAAAAAGCCACACCATCTTCAAAAAGGATAGAATTATTTGATACAAACTTTTTACCTATAGGGCTATTTAAAACATTATTATCGAGTTTCCATGCAACATCGCCAATATATATCTGATTATAAAATTCATCATCTAAATTTATTTGTGAAAAAACAATATCTACTCTTCTTTTTATTTCGTTATATGTATTTACAAACTCACCGTTGAATATATCAAGTAATGTACGATTAGATTCTTGAACCAAAAAATCATTATCGTCTAATGAATTTTGCGAAAGTACCGCTATTTTTACATTATATGCCTTATCAATTTCAAGAATTTTTTGACCAGCTTTATCCTTTACAGCCGTGATTTCTTGATCACGCTTGTCCATATAAATTTTCTGATTGGAATCTACAAACTCATCAATAATCAGCAAACATGCAGCTAACTGCTCATACATCAACTTTCGTTTCTTTGATATCGGCAACATAGGAGATACCGGCTTTGAAATATAAGCATATGAGTTATTCTTAAAAAATTGGAATATTTTTTCCACTATAGACTCGTCAAAATCTGTGGCTCCACCGTTAATTGTAATCAGAAGCTGTTTTTTAAATTCATCGGTAATTCCCGCAAAACTTAGTGAGCCCTCAATCTTTGCATATTTCTTATCTACACTTTTTAGTTTCTCATTCAATTCCTCAAGTTGCTTCACATAACCACGATCGGCGTCAATAAGTCCCTGAGCTTTTGACGCTATACCTTTTACTTTACTTTCACATTCACCAGCAACTTGCTGCTCCGCTCTATTTTTTTCATCTTTAACGCGCAGTATCGATTGTGCAGCAGATGCCGCCTCTCTGGTCATAACCGAGCAAGCATTTTGCAAATATCGGTTGGTTTTGAGTATTAGTTCTAATACATACGAAACACTAAATTCCATTTCCTGTTGTTTTACGAGATATATTCTCAACCTTATCAGCTATTTCACGCATTTTTTGAATATCAGAATCTACACTGCCAGCGGCATCGCATACTAGTTGAAAACTTCTCCTGCTGTTTTCCACATAATCCTTAACAGTAACAGCTCTTGAATCATTCCAATTATTCAACTCCGATTTTATTTCACGGAGAATGCCACTTGATTCTGAAAAACATCGTTGCGCAACTACTCTAAATTCGCTCATAGAATCTCCTAATTCTCATATCTGCATACTTTGCCAACACAACTATTTCTAAAGCTAACCTTTAACGAAGTAGTAACCTGCAAAGGATAACTGAATATTTCAACCATCTCGCCACCGATTTTGGGATTAGATGTATTACAAACTAAAGTATATTGCTGCAAATCATTCAATAGTCTCGGCGTATAATTAGGGTCATTTGCATTTAAAATATCAATTATCAATTTTATCCCAATACAAGTAATAAAGTTTATATCGACAGAAATGCCTGGCTCAAATTTAACGCCTTCTACATTTTCTTGATTAGAATATATATGATGATTTGCTTCAACTCTGACCGACATACCGCCGCCATCACCAAGTGCGCAGGCATAACAAGGCATATTCCTATGAGGTATATGATAAAATATTTCCCCGGCAAATGCTCTTTCCCAAAAGCCAATTGATAGAAAAGAAGCACCGAAGTATGACGCAATTCTGTTTGAATAAACATCAGCTTCTCGATTATCGGCACAACCTACAAATATTGTATCGTCTCCAGCACAGAATTTTTTTAACTGCTCTTCAGGCGCATTTTGAACTATGCCACTGAATTTAATTACTTCTGCTTTTGGATTTATATTTAAAATTTTTCTTTCAACTGTATTTACTTTAAGATCCCCAACATCTTCAATTCCACACTGATGCCTGCAAATATTATGATATTCCATAATATCGGCATCCATTAAATAAAAATGTCCCACACCAGAACGAGCTAATTCCATCGCTACCAAACTACCAACAGAACCACAACCAAGTATAACAGCTCTTTTTTTAGACATAACGCTCGTTTCTAAAATACCTTTATTGCGAGAAAAAATATTCTGGTATAAATCATATGTTTCATACTTTATTTGAGTTCCATAATTATAAAACGCCACTGTTCCGTCCTTTAAAACACCACAAAGTTGCATTTTAGAATCAGGTTCTTTATTCACCAAGAATTTTCCCAGCTTTTTACCCGTTCTGCCTTCTGGAAACACATTAAAAATATTTGTATCCCGATAGTAAATGCCGTAAATATTCCTTTCTCGCAAGTCATGGATCTGCTCTTGTGAAACAAAAACAACTTTATCTATTTTTTCGCCGAAAAAATTTTTCAACATATAATTCTCCTTATAAACCTAACAATTTTCTTAATGTATTAAATAGCCCACCCTTTTCATTCTCATGTTGATTACTTAAAATTGTTTTCTTAAATAATCCAGAATCATATAAATAGCAATGATTGTTATATGAAAATACATACTTTTTAACGCTTTTAATACAAGAAAAATAGGCTCTTGTATCTGGATTTTGGTCATCAATCACACAAATAAAGTTTGAAATTATTTTCACAGAAAGCTTTAAACTTAGCTCTTCAGCCAAAAATACCAGATCCTCGTCTATAACATTAGATATTTCATCAATATAAGCCAAATCTTTAGTAGCCTCGTATATCTCCTCTTTATATTCCGCCACATCAATACTTGTAATTTTATTGCATGTTTCGTTAATTATGTCTGTAAAAGAAACTTTAGGGCGAGTACGAGCACTATTGCTATTGGCTCTCCCCTCGTAAGTGTTTATAAATCGAATATAGTCTTCTTTATCATGCAACGACAATAATCCCTCAGGGAAAAGTTCATCTCCAACTTCATATTTTATCCGTTTATATCTTAAAGGGTAACTAACATGATAAACAGTCAACCTAAATAATGGATCAATATTCACTAACACAGAAATAGCACCTTGAGGAGACATCTTTGCATATGTAGCGTTTGTTCCATCATCTGTTCCGGAAAACACGTCAAAAGATCCGGGATGACGATGCCATAAACCAATTAGAGCCAAGTTATTCTTATAAATTCTTGCAACCTTGTTGATTAAATGATTCACATATGGCTGATCGTATTCAAAATAAGCGACCTCAAAAATAGAATTTGGTCCTGGATCTATGGCTTCTACAATATACCATATATCGTTTTCATAGTACCCTAAGAATACTCCACCCGTTTCTGTTTGAATTTTTTCGTAAACCTCTGACAAGAGAGCCGTATAGGCCCTATTTGAAAAAATAACTTTCATACAAATTCCTATTACAAAAAAGCATTCGAGTACAACACAAGAATATCTTGAGTTACCCGAATGCTTTAGTTAATCAATAGTTCCCTTCAAGAGCAACTTCATCACTTATTTCACCGTTTAGCCACATTTCACAAAGCATCATCCATTTGCACGCCCAACTTAAAGCCGTGGCTGCAGAGGTTGAATGTGTTTGTCCAGTTTTAAAATATTTCGGGTCGGCTGTGCAGATAAAGTATTCCTCATTTCTCCCAAAGTTTTGACGATAAATATGGGGCAATCCTAAACCAAAACCACGTTTTGCACAATTATCATAAGTACCATAAGTCTTTATAAGATCTGGCATTGTCTGCTCAGCAATATCTTTTAATCTAGGAGATACTGGCAGTATTTGAACTGACCCACCATATTCATTTTGACCAGCATGTGGATGATCATTTTTATAGATTAACATTACATCCCATACCATTCCGCCAGGAATAGGCTGGACTTTGCCACGCCAGTATAGGCGTCCAGATCCATCCTGCAATTGATTAATTTTAAATTGCGGGAAAAACTTCCGCATCGCCATTACTTCAGCCTGATAAAGATCGGGATCATTTTGATACCAATAGTAAAAAGCCATTTTCTACCTCCCATTAGGCAAGTTTACCGTTGGGAACTTGTATCGCCGTTTGCCCGTCTTCCTGAGCTTCTGACTTAAATTCTACCTCTCCCGAAGGTGCAACAACTACATCTTGCCCATTCCTTAACGCTTCGGCAAGTGCTTTTCTTCTTGCAACAACATCATCTTTTTCATCGCTCATATTACTATAATCTCCTTATTTAAATTAGGCTGCAAAACTTCTGATAATCTCGCCGTTCTCGTTAATGCTGGTTACGCAACGCCTAATGTTGGCCTCTGCCTGCGCCTCACCATGTTGAGCAACCTCTTGGGCATAAGAGTTATCGTACAACTCACTACCTTCATTCATAAGAGTAGCTAAATCAACACCAACATTCCGACTCATTACCTGTGTATATTCCATATAATCAGTCATTTGTTGTAACGCCCTTGTATCTGATTTTATAAAACCAGAAGTTTTAATAGCATACTTGGTATAATAAAAGAACTTCTGTATAGTACCCCAAATAGCAATAAATATAGCTTTTATAAGATCTATAATCAGCCAAAAGAGTCCACCCAACCATGCGCCATTTGCAAAATTCTTAATGGTATTAGCAAAGATCTTCCCGAGATTAGTTATAAATGTCCATAAGCAACCGCCAACAAATCCACAAATAATAGGCAAGAGCCAAGTCATAATGCCGGCATCAGCCATAGAAGATGTCAGAGACACGCCAATTATTACACCGAAAGCAAAGCCTATTAGCGTAAAGATGTACTGTAAAATAATTTTCACGCGTTGCTTTTTAAGCAATTTAACATTTTCGGCTACCAATTCTTTACAGCAATCATAACAAATAGGCTTGCCTTCATACTGCTCATCATTAACCTGGTAATTGTCTGCACAATCCTGACAAATGGGTTTACCACACCTTGCACATTTTGTTACAGCGGGCTCATTAGGATGAAACGCGCACGCCGGGCCATTAAAAGTCGGTTGCTTCGGCGGCGTAAAAGTTGGAGCCGGCGGTGTAAAAGTTGGAATTGAATCGTTTGCCATTTTAATCCTCCAAAAATGCTTTAATATTTATTGATTTAAGAAAGCTTAAATCAAGTTGCCTATATTGTGATAATTTTGTTAAGTAATGTGTCGTCTATTAGTATAATAGGTGAACACTTTTTGACTTAATATACTCAATTAATGACTTTAATAAAATATTCACCTTATATAAAACGACTTTTTTCGACAAACCTATTGACTTATCGATTACTTTGCGATATAATGAAAGAAATAAGATTTCACCTATTATACTAATAGTAGAAATATTTAGAGAGCATTTGAGTGTTACTCAAATGCTCTCCTTTTTAATAAGATTTTAATTCCAAGCTCACTATTTGCTAATACGTCTATAATAACTTTCCCAAACGGTTCATCATCTCTCTTTTATGGTCTGGAAGACTATGAACATATCTATTAAGTGTTATATTTGTATTTTTATGTCCTAGTATTTCTGAGAGCGTTTTGACATCCATTCCGCATTCAAGCGCACGAGTCGCAAAGGTATGTCTTAGCGAATGGAAGCACCTATATGGTATATTTAATTTTTTTAAAAAAAGTTCAAATCTCCGCTGATAAGCTCTTACGGATATAGGTCTATCCGAATTAGACGCGATTACATAGTTGGATTTACTATCATTCTTTACATTCCTTAAATATATAATCAATTGTTTTGGTATCGGTATTTCCCTTTCCGAAGTTTTAGTTTTAGGTGTATCGACTATACGGGCAAACTCACCATTTTCATTTCTACCGTCATGGCATGATTTAATTACAGATATTACACCTCTATGGAAGTCAACATCTCTCCACTCTAAAGCAAGTAATTCTCCAATACGTAGCCCCGTATAGAGACACAACACAACTCCAAACATTTTAGTATTTTTCCCTCTTAATACTTCCTGCTCAATGGTCTTTTGCTCTTTAAGAGAAAAGCACATTACTTGTTTTTCTTTTGCTCTTGGGCGTTTTATTTTATCTGCAAAATATTTTGGAACCTGACCAATGGAATATGCAAGCTTTAATGAACTTTGAATAACGGTTATTATTCCATTCACGGTGTTTGCTGACAATCCTTTCCCAGTCTTTAAGTTGCCTCTTTGCAAAAGTTCAATAGTAAAACGCTGTAACATAAGCGGCGTAAGGTCACTCATCTCATATTCACCAAGATCTCCAATAATATGTTGAGAAACAATTTCTGAGTATCTCGTATTTGTTTTCTGCTTAGAGGAAGGCTTAACATAACAATCCAGCCATTCTATTAACCATTGCCTGTATTTCACTATTTTTTCTCCTTATAAGTATTTAATGTATATATTTTACTCTTAACTGTTTTTCTTGTATAAGATTTTATTAGACACTTACATTTATTAAACATCTTTAATTTATTGCAACAAAAAAAGGGGGTGAAGCATATTGATATGCACCCCAAAAGTTGGACAGCTTTTGGAGGTGCATATTTTTATGTCAAGGAAAAAGAGATTCAACACAAAATACTCGCCAGAGTTTAAGTTATCTGTTATAATGGATATGCGTGAAAACCGTTTAAGTTACAGTGAAACAGCTCGCAAATATGGACTTGTGAAAAACTCTATGGGCGGAGCAATGGAAACTCTGCACAGGTGGGAGCGCATATACTTGGAAGAAGGAGCGGCAGGGTTCATGACAGAACGTCGCGGAAGAAAAAGCACGGGCAGACCGAGGAAACAGCCATTGGATAAGTCTGTGGAAGAAGACTTAATAGCAGAGAACCAAAGGCTGAAAGAAAGGATACAATATCTTGAAGCGGAGAACGAATACATAAAAAAACTGAGCGCCTTAGTTTATGCGGAAGAGCAAAATAGCGGGAAGAAGCGAAAATAATTGCTGAGCTAAGGCAGAGATTTCCGCTGAAAATACTTCTCCAAATATCCTGTTTGCCGCGCAGCACGTTCTACTACCACTTGAAAGCGAGTAAGACAGACAAGTATTTTGCGGACAAGCAGGCAATAAAGGAAGTATTCGAGGGAAACGCGCAAGGTACGGATACAGGCGCATAACGCTCGAATTGCAGGCAAAAGGCATGACGATTAACCACAAAAAGGTACTGCGGTTAATGAAAATGCTCGGAATTCACGGAAAAAGACGCAAAAACGAGAGATACCATTCGTATAAAGGCGAGGTAGGTAAAGTTGCGGACAATATATTAAACCGGGATTTCACTGCGGAAAGAGCTTTTGAAAAACTCGCTACGGATGCGACTCAGCTTAAAGTCAGAGATACAAAGATATATCTCTCTCCAATAATGGATTTGTACAACAATGAGATCATGTCATACTCAGTATCCCTTCACCCCGACCTTGCACAGATAAGGGAAATGCTGGACGGACTTAGCAAGAAACTGCCACAAGGCGCAACGCCTATCCTTCACTCCGACCAAGGCTGGCAATACCAACACGCGGAATACCAAAGGTATCTCAAAGAACATAACATTGTGCAGAGCATGTCGCGCAAGGGCAACTGCATGGACAACGGCGCGATGGAATGTTTCTTTGGAAGATTGAAGGTAGAAATGTTCTACGGAGAGAAGTTTGCAAGCGTGGAAGACTTCATACAAAAGTTGCATGAATACATATATTACTGGAACAATGAGAGAATTTCTCTCAAACTAAAAGGAATGAGTCCGGTACAATACCGAACTCATCACCAAACAATTTAATTAAATTTTTGTCCAATCTTTGGGGTTCGCTTCATATTCAACCCCTTCGTTTATTTTAATAGTTTTGCCATACTTAGTTACTCTTTTTGTAAACATTTGTTTTTATTTTTCTTGACAAGCAAGAAGTGATATGATATATTATAGCTGTATCGGAGGGATAAAAGCCCCTTCGACGAAAGCAAAATGCCCATATCGGTGAAAGAAACGAGGGTTTGAAGTCTGTTCCCATTGCTTTATGCAGCTTGTTACTGTTCGGCTATATGGCTTTAACGGACTTATTCAGCTGGCGGCTAATCGGCCGCAAAGGCGGCATTTTGCAAAACAAAAAACGGTACCCGAGCGGTTGATTTCCGATTAAGTCCTCCACCACTATCGTGGTGTTGCGCATTAGATGCGGACTTGCGACGACGGGGACATGCCTCCTTGCGAGGCATAAGAATAGCCGAAAACATTGCGCGACGACCTCACTTGTGTGGGTAGCCAATGGCGGCTGTCACTGTTTATAATTAGCGGCTTTAAGCCGCTGACGGACGAGGTAAATTTTCGCTCCGTTTGCTTTTGCTGTGGATTATGCCACAAGCAAGAGTATTATAAGCATACCGTTTTTTGGACATTCAACATAAAATAACTGTCCATAGGAAGGTATCTTTCTATGGACTTTTTTTATCTGAAACCGACTGAATAAACGGGGCTTATAGTCAATTTCAGACAAAGGGAGGTGACGACAAATATGATTGTATAACCACGGTTGGAGCCACAATATGCCCCAACCAATCGACAGCAAAATGTAATTTTTGGAGGAAAATGAAATAGACAAATTCTACTTTTATTCAAGCTATGCAAAGCCTGTTTGTAAACTGAACCACAACGAAGCCGGGCAGGTAATTAAAGCAATGTGCACCTTTATTTTCAATGATAAAGAGCCGAGCGAAAAGACTTTGCCCAAGGCAAAAGCACTCTTCTATCTGCTGTTTGAACAGCTTGACGAAGCAAAGAAGAAAAAGGCAAAAACCGCCAAGCGCGGCGCGGAACACTTCACTTTTACCAAGGCGCTCGCCAAGTTCTTTGAAGCGCTTGACGATGTGCAGGCGGGACTTTTGATCAAGCAATGCTCTAACTATGTTTTCGGTACACCGCCGTTAAAGGAGAGCGAAATCACGCAGGTGGACGAGTACTTCGAGCTTATAAAACCAATGCTCGACAAGACCATCAAACAGCGTGAGAACGCCAAGCGGCACAACGAAAACAGGAAGAAATCAAAGATTACGCTTGAAAAGATACGCGAAGATTTCAAGGAAATTCGCGGCAATCTTAATCCTGATAATGACATATTGAAAGGCGTTGACCTGAATAAACTCTATGCCTTTATCAAGGAGAATGAGGACATTCGGACGCAGTCTATGTATTCGATTGTCGATTTATATCAACAGGAAAGCGGTTTGTAAATGCAAGTGGGCAGCAAGCCATTTACAAACCGAAAGCCCGCTGCAAGCGCGAACGAGGCTACTTGTAGCCTAGTGAGATATGGCTATGCCGCAAAGCGGCAAGCCGTTCGAACTAGGCTAAATTAAAAGGGTTCCCGCAAAAAATTGCGCAGCAAGATTTTGTGGGAAGAGGAGCGGCAACGTTGCAATGTTGGCGTTTGTATTTATGCGAACGCCATAAAGCATAAGTTTGCCGCGACGAAGTGAGATATGGCTACGCCGCAAAGCGGCAAGCCGTTCGAACTAGGCTAAATTAAAAGGGCTCTCGCAAAAAATTGCACAGCAAGATTTTGCGGGAAGAGGAGCGGCAACGCTGCAAGGTTGGCGTTTGCGTTTATGCGAACGCCATAAAGCATAAGTTTGCCGCGACGAAGTGAGATATGGCACAGCCGCAAAGCGGCAAGCCATTTGAAAAACAAAAATTTTAAAATACGGAGGTACAAATTTATAAGCTATCAGGTAGTAAGAATACAGACATTCGGGAAAGGCGATTTGAGCGGCATAGGTCGTGAGACCGAACGCACCGCAAAGAACAACCGCAATGAGGACATCGACCGCGAGCGAACGCCGCTGAACTTTTACTTTAAGAAATCGGAAGGCGGTATGAACGCGCAATGGAAAACGACGATGGAAAACCTCGACGCGACCTTTCGTGAGAAGAAAGATTCCGTCGCGTTCGAGGGAATGATTATAACGAGCGACAGCGCGTTCTTTGAAAAGCTGGGCTATGTTCCCGGACTTCCACCTCCACCCGAGGTAAAAGAATTCTTTGAGCGGGCGTATGCCTTCGCCCTGCGCTACATAGGTTACCACTGCACGGACGAGAACATACTCTCTGCCGTCGTTCACTATGACGAAACGACGCCTCACTTGCAACTCTACTACTTACCATTGGTGGAGACAGCAAAGAAAAAAGTTTACGCGCTCGACAAGGACGGAAAAGTGCTGCGCAATGCGAAAGGTTCGCCTGTACAGATGAAGGACGAAAACGGCAAGTCGCTCTATGAGTATGTAAAGCTGGAACACCCAAAACTATGCAGCTCTGACTTTTGGGCGGAGCGCGGCGGACAGCACTCCTACGGAAATATGCAGGACGAGTTCTACGAAGCCATTAGTGTTAGGTACGGTCTGGAGCGCGGCGAAGTCGGCTCCAACAAAAGGCACACAACCAAGTACGAATGGCAGATGAAGAAACAGCAAGCAGAACTCGACGAGGCGAACAGGAAGTTGCAGAACAAGAATACCGAAATCGCCATAGCCGAGGACAAGCTGGAGAAAGCCGAAATGCAGGCGGACGCCGCCGAGAGCAGACAAGCCCACGCCGAAGAAGCAACGCAGGCACTCGAAGAAAAGCAAAAGCAACTTCAACAGAACACTGCTCCTCTTCAAGCCGCCGCGGAAGTTTTGCAGGAGTACGGCGACGGAAAACGCAAGCTCAACAAAAGAGACTTGCCTGTCATCGCTGCCGAGGCGGCAAAGCTCAAAGCGGAAAACAGACAACTTGAGCAGCAACTTGAAGTGAGCAGACGCGACCAGCACGACGTGTTCACTCTCTATCAAAAGTCTGAACGCGAAAAGAAAGCACTTCAAAGCGATGCCGACGTTTTGCGCACATTGCGCGAACACGCGCCCGACAAACTCAAAGAGGCTTTATCGACCGCAGAACAGCGCAAGACAGCCAAACACTCCTCTCCCTTCAAGGGTTCGGGGAACAATCGCGGCGGTAAATAAGGAAATTTTGCTCAAAGTCTTGACTTCTGTCGCAAAGCGTGTATAATCGTATTAACATTCTGACGGGAGGACTTGATATGATTGACGACAAAGCGGAGCAACTCGATGAAGATATGCGCGGCAAACTATTAACCAACGCAAGATACAAGCGCACGGGGAACTTCATCGAGGACTACCGCCGCCAGACAGAAGTGAACAGGCTGATTGAGCAGGAAATTCTTTCCGAGCTTGTCTATGTAGACTGAGGAGGCAACTATGGCAACGCCCAAGAAAGAAATAGATAAACGCTACGAGGACAAGCACAAGGAAGAGCGCAAAGCCGCCCACGCCGTGTGGGGCACTTCTATGAACCGCGAGGACTTCGATAAGCTCAACAAGTTTTTGAAGGGCAACGGCTTTAAGAAAGTTGAACTCATCTACGCAGGCTGGCGAGCTTTGCAGGAACAACTGAATAATAAAACTAAATAATCCGCAGGAGGGACACAACACGCCCCACTAACCGAAACCCCAAGGATATGACGAGCTCTGCCCCGGCCCTGCGGAAATAACAAGGAGGATTTTGTGATAAAGGTTAATAATAGTAACACCTCTCGAGTTCTGACCGATTGCAAGACATTCGGTTGGTACGCACAAAGCAAGATGGGCGAAAGCTAATCTTCTTGCCCGTCTGCCGAGTAAATGACAGACAAAGAATTAAACGACATTATCAAAACTCTCAAAGCTATCCCCGACGGCAACGACGGTATGGCGAGGGCAGTTCTCAAAGCGGCGGCAGATTCAATCACGCTCGCCAAAATCAAGGAACTCACCGACGTCAAAGCCGAAGTGGAGAGCAATGAGGCAATTAAAGAAAGTGATGGCGGCTCGGAAATGCTCGTCTTTTCCCGAAAGGAGATTGACAGTATGCCGAGGACATTCAGAAAACAATTCAGATGCAAGGGAATAACGGCGCACGTTCATAAACGCCGCAGCGGAAAGCGTAATTGGAATTACGAGATCCGCTGTCAGGTTAACCATCAGAAAATTAACGTGTCGTCCAATAACCTTGAAGAAGCGAAGCAAAAATTCATAAAAAGGCTTGAAGAAGTCGAATCGGGCAAGGTACAGAAAATCAATGCCGTACCCACTACCTTCGATAAGTTTGCCAACTACTTTTTTGACAAGTTTTATAAGCGTAAGGTGGGCGAGTCCACGTTCCGCGTGGCTATGAGCAACTACAAAAACCATGTTCTGCCGCACTTTGACGATATGCCCTTAAAGCTGATTACCGCCGACAAGTGTCAGGAACTGCTGGATAGGCTTATAGCCGAGAACAAGGTGCGCACCGAGGAAAACGTGTTTACTCTATTGAACATGATTTTCAAAGCGGCGGAAAAGCACGGAGTTATGGCGCACAATCCCATAGACATGGTGTTCCACACCAAGCACGAGAGGGAACACGGCAAGGCGCTTACCAAGGACGAGGAAAGGCTGCTACTCGAAAAGACAGCGGGCACGCCTTACCAAAAGATGTTTGCAATCGGTCTTTATACGGGCTTGCGCCCGAATGAATACAAGACGGCTTACATTGAGAACGGTTTTATCGTCGCCAACAACAGCAAACGCAAAAACGGAAAGGTGGAATTAAAGAAAATACCTATTACGCCTATGCTGAAACCCTACCTCGAAGGCACGACGGAATTGCACTTTACGAGGCTTGAACAGATAAGGCATAAGTTTAACGGTATTCTTCCAAACCATAAGCTCTATGATTTGCGAACTACGTTCTATACCCGCTGTCAGGAGTGCGGAGTTGCGGAGGTTGCGACAAAGACTTTTGTAGGCCACGCTCTCGGAGGTATGGCAGATACTTATACCGACCTTTCCGACGACTTCCTCAAAGCCGAAGGTGAGAAGTTTTCTTACTGATTTTATGCTCAACTTTATGCTCAACTTTTAAGAAAAAAGGCGTACTTTTTGCCTTATTCAACAGTTTTTTAAAGGACTGCCGAGAGGCGGAAAGTACGCCGAAATTTTCCTTAATTTTCGTAAAAATTAACCCAAAATTTTATATTAACACGAGCAGAAACTGCACAAATTGAGAAAAGCGAAAACGTGCCAAAACAAAAGAAAAATGACCGTTTTCGGCTTGAAAACGGTCATTTTTTAATGAAATCCGGCAATTCCCTATCCTCCCGAGCCTTGGATGGCTAAGTACTTTCGGCAACGCAGAGCTTAACTTCTGTGTTCGGAATGGGAACAGGTGGATCCTCTGCTTCATCATCACCGGAATGGCTCCGCTTGTTGGACTTGAAGGGACAACAGGCTGAAAATACACCTCGATTTTGGACTGTTTTTAAGCAAAAATCGCTCAAAATTCGCCATTTTTGAGGGCTGCAAAAATCTATGCGACAGCGTGCGACAAACAAAATTTGCCTTACTTAACAACAAAAATTTAATTTTATGAGAGAATACCGCTTGCCTAAAACCGTACTTTTTTGAATATAGAAAAGGAAGTTAAACTTATGGAAAGCAAAATTATTAAGGCATTTTTTGACGGCAACCTTGCAGACGAGGCTATAACCACGCCGAGGACGAAGGAGTACACCGGCATTGACGAACGCGAAACAGCACTATACAATAAGTTGCGCCCGATGCTAACAGGAGAACATCTCAGACTGTTTGACGAGTTCGTTGACCTCTACGGCGACCGCCACGCACTCATTTCGGAGAGCTACTACGTTCGCGGCTTCAAATTTGGATTGCGCCTTGCAGTGGAATGTTTTGACTTCTCCGACGTGGACGAAAACCAATAAAACCTTCTAACATAGTGACAACTCGCCGCGCAACTTAACGTTGCATCCGTGTTCCGCAATCAGGGATGGCAAACAGACCTACTCCCCTTGCGATCTACACTTGCGGCTGGCTAAATTTATAACGTACGTTTAAAATTTTTATTATACCCTTTTATACCCCCTATATTTTGGGTATAATAGGGTATAAAGCGCAAGACAGCCCGCCGCGAAAATTCGCGGCGGGCCACTTTTCTGTTATTTAACTTTCCAGCTTCCTGATTTATCAGAACCAACTCGCTCTATTACACCATCCTCTTTCAACTTAGCAATATTCTTTTTTATGCCGCTATTGCTCATACCTATTATTTTTGATAATTCAGATATGGTTATTTGCGGATTATCTCTCATTATTTCGACTATCCGATTTTGGGTAATATTTAAATTAGAGGCCACTTTACTGTCCACTTTACTGGTCACTTTCTGTTCCTCTTCAAAGGGGAACACAACTTTAATGCTGCGAGGTGAAATGTGAAATATGCTTTTGTCGTACTCCTTCAAAATCCTGCTCATGCCTGAACCGAGGTGTTCTACCAATCCGACATCTTTAAACACACGCATAAGTTCACGGTTGCGCGGCATACTTGCAAAACTGAAAAAGTCATCTTCACTCTGGCCGTAAACCAGACCGCCGTCTGAAGTAATCTCTATCCTGTCAGAAAAAATCTCAAATACCGGCGGAATCTCGCGTGTGTAATCGTTGTGTACAATGGCGTTAATTATTGCCTCGCGCAACGGCACGCGCCCGACAAGATTGCGGTCGATGCGTTCCTTTCCCGTTATTTTTGTACGGGTGACATTTTCTATCTCGAACTTATCAAGCACGCGGTGCGCCGCCTTGATAAGCGAACAATAGCCGTACTCTTCATTTTCAATGAGGTCAACCTTATCATTGCCCGCATACTTCGCAACCTTTATAGACACGCCGTTTTCATCGGCAAGCAGATAGCCGACGTAATTGTACTTACCCTCGGGTGTAAGCAATTCCAGCGTGCTGGCAAATTTATCGTTAAGCGCAAGCCCGCGCTCCTCATAATATATTTTGAGCTGTGAAAAGGTGAGGTCTTGTCTTGGCGACGTAATATTCCGAAGTGTCTGATTGCGCAGGCGCTTTGAATAAAGTTCGTCTATCATAGCCGTACTCATAGGTTGGACAGTTGTGCCCACGCGGATGAAACAACCAGCCGATGACATACCTTTATCTTTTATATAATATGGCTTTTCCACACCGCTGGAAACTACGGCTTTTATTATCGTTTTGCCATCAATTTCTTGCAACGTGACGTCATACAGACCGAGCGCGGATGGCAGAATATTGTCCCTTATCCTCTCTGCAACCTTCTTTTGGAGCAAGTCCGCGTCCTCAACGCCGACAACTGTTCCGTCATCTGCGACACCTATATACAGAGTCCCACCTTCGCGGTTATTCAAAAAGGCACAAATCTCCTTTTCGAGCTTATCATTCAGTTTTTCTTTTAGCTCTACACGATTGCTTTCTTGTAACATAATAAACACCTTATGATTGTATTATATATGAAGCACAAACTAAATCAAACATTTAAAATATCGCTAAAAATATTATAAAAGCTCTTCTTTATCCAGTAAAACTCCATAGAGCATTTTTCTTTCAAATTCACTCGCAGAGCCAATCGTTATCCGCCTTTGAATCTTTGGCACAATTTTTTCTTTTGCTTTTATAAAATACGGTAAATATTTTCTACTTCGCATTATATTACCCCACATATAATCCGACACGTCTACCCTATCATAATCAAAATCATCTGGTGCTAATAAAAATTCAAGCTGGGGCGTTTTATTCTTTATTGGTAATAGGCAATCCAAATTATCAATTTTATCGGTTATAATCAAGATGCAAAGCTCCTGTATCTTTTCCTCTAAAGGATCTGGCATACAATAAGCACCTGTGCTGCTTTTCTTATTATCCAATTCTACAACTTCATGTATTATTGCTTCCACCTTTTCCTTATCCAACTCTATCCAATCAGCAAAAACAAAGTCTAAAAACATATTAGAACTTAACTTTTGCCAATTTGAGTTAATAATACAACGTAATTTTTTAACAAACTCTTTATTAGTGATAGAGTTACATAACAACCAAATTAGTCTATTTTTGTTTATTACATTTGTCTCTTTATTAATGATGTCAATTAAATCTGCTTGTACCTCCTCACCTTCATTTCCTATCATGAGTGTATCAAATAATTTTTTTACTTCAGCACGGCTTGAATTAATAAAATAATCATAAAATGTGCTTAACGCAATTATACCTTTGACAACTTCAATTTGATTATGCTTTATAACTTTTTTACATAAAGAAACCAAAGGCTGCAAGCAAATTCTAAAATCTGGGTAATTAACAGTAAAGAAGAAACTTCTAAACTTTTTGTTTGATAAGAGAGTACAAACTAATTCTTCAATTTGCGCAAGCTCGTCATCGGAAAAATCCACTAAATTAAACAACAAAAAATAGTTAGATAATGCTTTCCAAAAAGACAAGTGAGCCGTTGCGAGTACGCTATCTACAGAATTCACTAAATTAGTAAATAATTCTATCAAATACTTCTTTTCAAAGTTTAGTGATATTTTCTTTACTTTATAATGAAATATTAAATTTTGCAAATCTTTTATAGAAATAAATTTGGTCATTATATCCACATCAATGACCGTAATTTGATACTTTTCTTTGCTTAATTTTATCCCAAACCATTGACTTTCTGAGGGAGAGTATTCTCCATTAGCGCAAACAATTGACTCTATATATAATGAAAAAATCTCTTTAATTTCCGCGCCGGCGCCCTCAATAAAAATATTGTTGTAAAAAATAAAATTATACAACTCTATTGCGATATTTTTTATTTTATAAAAAGGGCCTAAGGTCCCTCCCCCCAAAGGAACAGTGTTTCCTTGATAATATTTTTTTAACTTAGCGAGCTGTTTTTCTATATAGTTTTTTTTGCTACTATATCCATCAAACATCTCTGAAAAGAATGATAGACATTTCCTTCCCGATTCACTTGAGGTATTGTTGATAAATGCTTTTACTTTATGATAATCAGCCGTAAATGTTTTGAAAAAATTCAAATATGCTTTATTTAGCAAAAATGTCGTTTTCTGCGAGCGAGTAAGTGAGTTAAAATCGATTTTCTCATACGCAGTATAAATCGCATCATCGTATAAGCTGGACAAGCTATGATAGAAACACGCGCAGATAGAGTTATATGCATCCTTGGAAATTAAACTCTCTAATGCCTTGTAATCATTAGTTAAATAGAGTTCAAAAGTCATTTCTCGAGACAATGTAGATTGCATTTCTTCATGGAATTCGTATATCAAAGGTGATTTAGGCGGATTCCAATAGCTGATTGTTCCTATTCCAGCATCTATAAATCGTTGTCTTAACCCGATTGCTTCAGGAGTAACAGAATCGAGATATAATTGTAATTTGTCGTAATCCTTTTGATCAAATAGAGAAAGTTCGCCTGCTGTTTTTTCATATTTTTTAATATATAAAAGATTTAACAAATTCTTGTAATCGATAAAAGAATATTGCTTTGCAAACTCAAGGAAATGTTTAATGAATACTTGAGGCTCAAAATTGCTTTCCAATGACGGATTCTCAACAACTCGTAAAATGCTATATAATCGCCTCCCTTTTTCGTCTTTTAAATTAAAGGGAACATCTTCGACCTGAGGTATATTATGTATATTGATTATCCCTATTGAATTATTTTCAAAATAAGTCTGCTGCCTTTCGTCTATACTCTCCTCATCAAAAACTATATAACCAACTTTCACTCCTTCCAGTGCATCATTTTGGCTGCGCATAAAATTCAACCAGCTGATAATTTGTTTGATATTATAGTCATTTAAAGAGTATCCCAAAAATAAAACTGTATGGTCTGTTAAGAGTGATTTTATAAAGAGTTCTATTAAAACTCGATTTTGTGAGTAATTAAGATAATCCTGTTCTTTCAGCACAATGGTAGATTTATCATGTAGATCGCCATGCATCTTAATTATATATTTTGTTTTTGTTGAGTCTAGCAAATCTTTATCTCTAACAATGACTTGATACTGTTCTCGCAATTCACTTGTAGATGATTCAAGTAACGTATCATAATTCGTTGTTATTATATGAGTTGGATTGATATTAAAGATTGCTTTAGACAACGGTGCATCTATCGAAACTTCTTTAATTTGTTCTGCTAATATTTTATTATATAGATCAGGATCTTGATTGTAAACATACTGTGGTATTTTCAAAAATTCATCGCTGGAAAATTCTTCACGTAATCTACAGTTTCTCTCGCAACCATCATCTCTGTGCTTACAATCATCACATTTTGAATAATGGATAGCATCGGCCATCGCTTTTACAAGGGAATGCCAACTCGGCATTCCCTCTACATTCTTTGAAACGCCTGCCCCTACAAAAACAACAAGCTTTCCATTATCTGACTTATCGCGAATGATGTTAATAATGTCAAGTAACTCACGCTGTTCCATTTCTTCAACACCTCAATTATAATAAATTCTCTAAAGGCACCCAATGGTCGTCAGCCATATCTTCCGAAAATACAGTATTGTTAATATATAACCGATTATCTTTATCCCTCACAAAATCCCAATGAAGATTATGCTTTCAGCATAACCCCTGTAAAGCATACTAAACAATCAACCTTTAATCGCCATTGTCAGTCCACATTTCGCACTGACTGATAACAGTTTCAATTGCGTCCTCATATTTTTCAGGCGGATATTTGTACTTTTTTAGAAGACGTTTTACCATTTTACGCATTCCTGCGCGAGCCGTCTCTTTCTTCTGCCAGTCGATAGTACGATTTTTACGCAACATTTCGGTAAGCTCGCGGGTCATTGCCACAAGTTCGTCATTTTCATAAAAGTCTTTAATATGTTCCGGCTTTGTAAGCGCATCGTAAAAGGCTTTCTCCTCTTCCGTCAACCCAAGCTCTACGCCCTCTTCCTTTAACTTACGAATCTCCTCAGCCGTCTTTAACAGTTCTTTTATAACTTCCTCGTTTGTAATGAGCCCGTTGTAATAGCTGTTCATCAGGCCCGTAATCTTCTCAGAAAACGTAGTTGCCTGCACGACATTTGTCCGTCTATAAATTGAAATCTGCTCAGCCATCAGCTTACGCAAAATTTCGACGACGACATTCTTCTCCTTCATTTTGGCAATTTCTTCAAGAACTGCAGGGTCAAATAGCGAGAATTTTTCTCCCACGTCGCCTGTATCGAAAAGATTTATCACTCCTTCGCTCTTAATGCTCGCCTTTAACAGTTCATTTATCTGAGCATTAATCTCTTTGAGCGAAAGCGGCTTGCCTCCTTGTCCGCCGTATGTAATCTTAACGACAGTCGAGCGCACAGCTTCAAAGTAGGCAGCCTCGCGCCGTTCCTGTTCGGTTGTTATACTTGAACAGAGCGATTGCGCCTGCTTGAGTAGCAATGCCTCCTTCTGAAACAACTCCTTGCGTTTGGGTACTTTTGCATCCAAAACAAAGTTTACGCCGCCCGAAATTATCTGCGCCATCTGCAAAGATGTTCCCGTAAAGAAAATGCTGTAATCAAATCCATACATCAGGTCACGGCATACCTGCAACTTTTCCTGAAATTTAGGATAAGCTGTCTTGGCTATATCCATATCGCCATACTTTGCCCTGTCGCGCGCAGAGTATTCCTTCATAGCTTCTTTCAACGCAGAGGCTATCCCCACATAATCGACTATAAGTCCGCCCTCCTTGTCGCGAAATACGCGGTTGACTCGAGCTATGGCTTGCATAAGCGAATATCCGTGCATAGGCTTATATACATACATTGTGGCAAGTGAAGGGACGTCAAAACCCGTAAGCCACATATCCACGACAATGGCAATCTTTAACGGGTCGTCGTTGTCCTTAAATTTTCTTGCAAGCTCTTCTTTATGCGCTTTATTGCCGATAATCGGTTTCCAGTCTTCGGGGTCACTGTTGCCTCCCGTCATTACCACGGCAATTTTCTCCGTCCACGAGGGGCGAAGTTCAAGTATCCTGCGATATATTTTCATAGCAATGGTGCGCGAATATGCCACAATCATTGCTTTGCCTGTGAGTAAATTTTCGCGGTATTTTTCGTAATGCTCGATAATATCTTTGCACAGTGAATCTATTGTTTCGTCAGCACCGAGCACGCTCTCCATCTGGCCGAGCATCTTCTTGCTCTTTTCAATCGTGGCAGAATCTGCCTTTTGCTCCAACAGGTCATAGGTGGCGTCTATCAGCTTCAAAACGTTTTCATCCAGCTTGATATGCACAACGCGGCTTTCATAATAAACGGGGCGAGTCGCTCCGTCCTCCACCGCCTGCGTCATATCGTAAATATCTATGTAATCGCCGAAAACTTCGCGGGTATTCCTGTCTTTGAATGATATTGGGGTGCCCGTAAATCCTATAAACGTTGCATTTGGCAGAGCATCTCGAATAATGCGCGCAGAGCCTATTGCGACGCGCGCCTCTTTTTCGCCCTTTTCATTCTCTTCAATTACTATCTTTTCTTCTAAACCGTACTGTCCGCGGTGAGCCTCATCAGCCATTACTACAATATTATGCCTCGTTGAAAGCGGTTCCTCGGAGGGCTCAAACTTAAACATTGTGGTAAATATTATGCCATTTGCCTGTCTGCCGTTCAGAAGACTTTTTAAATGGACTTTACTTTCCGCCTGCACCGGAGTCTGACGCAAAAATGAGGAGCATTTTGCAAACTGCGAATATAACTGGTCGTCAAGATCAATTCTGTCGGTCATTACAACTATTGTCGGGCTCTCAAGCACTTGCTGCAATAAATGGGCATAGAACACCATAGAAAGCGACTTGCCGCTTCCCTGCGTGTGCCAGAACACGCCACCCTTTCCGTCTGTCTGCGTTGCAATTTTTGCTCTTTCTATCGCCTTGCGCACGGCAAAATACTGATGATAGCCCGCTAAAATTTTAATCTGATTGTGCTTGTCCCCCGAAAAACAAATGAAATTGCGGATAATGTCCAAAAATCGTTCTTTATCGAACATACCCTCATAGAATGTATCGAACTGCGCGAACTGATTATTTTCGTATGTACCGTCCTTGCTCTTCCATTCCATAAAGCGGTCTATGCCCGAGGTGATGGTTCCGGCTTTTGTTACAGATAAATCACTTATAACACAGAAGGCATTATATATGAATAACGAGGGAATATCCTGCATGTAATTGCGTATTTGATTGTAGGCATTCTCCGCTCCGACCTCGTCCTTTGAAGGCGATTTAAGCTCGATTATTACAAGCGGCAACCCATTTACAAACACAATAGCATCAGGTCGGCGGTTGTTTCCGTTTTCAATATAAGTGAACTGGTTTAAAACGCAGAAATCATTGTTGTCTGCGTTTTTATAGTCTACGAGATAGACAATATTTGTGCGCTCTTCGCCGTTCTCTAAATATTTTACAGTAATGCCGTTCTGCAGGTAATTCATAAAAATTTCGTTGCGCTGCACAAGGCTGCCCGACTCAAAATCGCGAAGCATTGACATAGCCTCTGCAATAGCGGCATAAGGCAGATTTTTATTTATTTTTACAAGGCAATCCTGCAAAGTTGATTCAAGGAACGGCGTAGAATAATCCCTTTCCAAATCGGGCGCATATATATGCGAATAGCCGAGGTTTTGGAATAATTCAATTACCGACCTTTCATAATCGGCTTCTGCAAAATATGTAGCCATTTTTAATCTCCTATCTGCCGCAACATCTATTCCAAATCAATATTCCGTGCTATGCAAAAATCTTTAAACTTATCTATATTTTGTTGCGACATTTTTTTACCCAAATATATTTTGTTTATACGGAACGCCGGTAGCTTTGTATCCGCATCGCCCAGCAATCGCCACTCCCCTTGATAATCCCATATAGTATTTTTAGTTAAAAACATTCTTGCAAAATACGATTTATCCACCGCTGCCTGTCCGTGGCTTATCCCGTATATCATTTCAGCAACAAAGGTCGCTATAATGTTTTTTACAATGTTTGTTTCTCGTAAATCACTATACACAACCGGATATAATAAATCTACATACTTATAATTGGATGTGCAATACTCGATACAATAACCGCTTGAATCTCCGGCATAGTATTTCCACATTTCATTTTGATTTTTAATTGAGCTTAACGAACAAATACCCATACTCTTGCGGGCGTTATACGCAAGAATAATTAGATTTTCTATCTTTGCTTTTAACTGCGAATCATTTAATTCTTCCGGAATATTGCCAAGGTAATTTACAAGCGGTGCAACATCCATTTCAGGAATGATATTTTGAATTTCAAAACTTATACCCAATAGAATATTTCGCTTCACAAGCCCCGTTTGTGTAATACACCTACTTATAACTTCTTTTATTCTGTTGTAATTTTCAGCAGTAGTATATGGTCTGACCATTCCCAAAATCAAATCTATACTCTTGAATTTAAGACCATTGCCTTGCACATCATAAAAATCATTGATAGAAATTTCTGATTTGCATTCACTTGGGTCATCTAATTTTTCGGCAGGACATAGATAAACATATCCCTTTTCGAGCATATCAAATGCAAACTCATCAAACGGTCTATATTTATATAGGAACTGCGGAGTCTCAACCTTTTTCCCGCTCATTCTGTTATTAATAAATTCAATCTCTTTCATTTGCCAAACTACTCTTCTACGCTTACTAAACGGTTATTGTCATATTCGAGACACTCGAAATCCATTTTGGAACAGTAATATATCGCGGCACGCGGCATATCATACACATTGCCGCCCTCCAAATTAATCATCTTGTATGGAGCATACCATATTAAGTAGTCAATTTCAGAATGATCTATTACTTGCAAAAATTGTCTATCAAAAAAATGAATATGCGGTCGTCCTTGCGCAATTTCGCCCTTCTTTATATTTGGTTTGACGTTTTCCGCAATTTCAAAATATGCCGATGATTCGTCGCAAATAAAAAATATAATCTTGAATTCTGGGTGATTTTGCTTATAGAATTCTATTTTACGCTTATGTTCATCTATGATACGAGTAAAATTGTTTTTATAAAATTTAAAACTATGGTCTTGTCCAGTTAGCAAATCGGTCACTGCGTTACATATTACATTTTTCACATTGGGAAATAAATCCAAAATACCACTTTCTTGTAATTCTTTTTGCATTCTACTTTCGCGTTCGTTGGTTGGATTAATAAGTTTCCCTTTTTTGTTTTTATAAGCATGATCATCAACACGCATCACATCCATCATCAGCCTTAGCTCATTGCAGTAAAAATCTGGCGGAGGATCAGATTTCCTCGAACTGTTTATCCAACACTTCCACTTTTCTTCATTATGAATTGACTCAAACACCGAAATCAATTCGTTTGTTTCAATAGGAAAATATACTGATGATGGTTCAACATTTTGAAACCATTCAATTATTTTATTTTCTTTGTCAAAAAAGTTCATTATGCCCCATTAGGTGATAACCTTCTCCACAATATAAATCATAATTTA